>Ga0209394_1000143_pt1 | contig 68676 bp, 72 predicted proteins | sample JNZ201metaG_FD_184122 | JGI IMG/M metagenome (GOLD analysis project Ga0209394, IMG submission 184122) | Hot spring microbial communities from Jinze hot spring, China to study Microbial Dark Matter (Phase II) - JNZ 20120812A (SPAdes) (version 3) ...
TACCTAAAGAGTTTCTTAAAGTCCCTAAAGCCTCTGAAGCCTTCACGTAGTCACCAACAGAGATCACGGCAGCTTCATCTATTCCTAGATTCAGCGACATCATTAACTCAGTCTCTACTTCTCTGACATTACTTACGAGAGAGCCTGCACTCTTAATAAGGTAATAATGCCTCGTGCCGTTCTCGTGAGTTAAGACTTCTCCAATAAATTCTCTTACTGCCTCAGGTTTCTTACCCCTTAACTCGAATCGTAAGACCCTTACGGCTTCGTTAGGTCTCGCTTTTAGGGCGGTCCTCAGGTTCTCATCACCGTCTTCAAGATAATTCTCAAATCTTATGTCAGGCTTGTCTATCCCATATTTCTTTAATGCTTCGAAATACGTGAGTCTAGGTAGTGGTCTAGGCAACTCTTTCTTCATTGTTTTACTAAATACTTCAAGCATTAAGTCCTCTACAGTATTCATCACGTCTTCTCTAGTAACGAAAGACATCTCGATATCTAATTGCGTGAATTCTGGTTGTCTATCGGCTCTAGGGTCCTCGTCTCTGAAGCACCTGGCAAACTGGTAGTATCTCTCAAAACCTGCTATCATCAGGAGTTGCTTGAATAACTGTGGTGACTGAGTTAGAGCGTAAAACTTTCCTGGGTAGAGCCTGCTAGGAACTAGGAAATCTCTAGCTCCTTCTGGGGTGCTCCTGGCTAAGTAGGGTGTCTCAACTTCTATAAATCCTTTCGAATCTAGTGAGTTCCTAAGAACTCTGACTAACTCTGCCCTGAAAAACAAGTTGTATTGCATCTCAGGCCTCCTAAGATCTAAGTACCTATACTTTAACCTCATAGTCTCTGACGTAGTTTTCATTAACTCACGATCAAAAATTGGTAGAGGGAGTGATTTAGCTTTGTTAAGAATGACTAACTCTTTTAGCTCAACCTCGACCTCACCCGTAGGTAGCTCAGGATTTACTTGAGCAGGCGGTCTAGCCCTCACAATACCTCTCACAGCAACAACTGTTTCAGGAGTTAATGCCTCCACAGCTTCGTAGTAAGGATTCTTAGAACTCACAACAACTTGAATAACGCCAGTCCTGTCTCTAACCAAAATGAAAGATATTTTGCCGATTTTACGTATTGTGTGAACCCACCCGTTCAAGACAACTTCACTACCTATATGCTCTTTCCGTAACTCACCACACCAGTGAGTCCTTCTAGGAAACGCAAACACGTCAACGCACCAATTACCTTAGTCTACTAAGTAATATAAGAATTTCAAGAGGAGATTAACTAAATTAGAGCCGTAAAACTAACTTAGTCGAGAAATCTTCAATAACTAGTACAGAAATAGATTAAAGAGGCTGAGTCATCTTTGAAAGGAAACTTGGTTTCAGGACTTTGCTCCCATGAAGAATAGTTTCTCGATATCTACTTTTCTTAAGTCTTCAGCTAATGCTTCCTTGATTATCCTTCCACTCACTAAGACGTATCCCTTATCAGCTATTTCAAGAGCTCTCCTAACGTTCTGCTCTACTAGTAGTATAGTGACTCCCCTACTATCTCTAATTTCTTTTATTTTCTTCATTAATGTCGCGCCTGCCTTTGGCGATAGTCCTGCTGTTGGCTCGTCTAGTAATAACATCTTAGGCTTAGACATTAAGGCTCTAGCTACTGCAAGCATCTGTCTCTCGCCACCGCTCAAGGTCTTAGCTTTCTGATTTTTCCTCCTCTCTATTTCAGGAAATATGTTGAACACTTCTTCTATGTCGTTCTTTATTGCAGGGTCATTACCTCTAATGTAGGAGCCCATCTGCAGGTTCTCCAAGACTGTAAGGTTAGGGAAGACGTTATCTAGCTGTGGTGCGTAGCTGATCCCCATCCTTACTATGTCGTGTGGGCTCATCTTATGTATTGGAGTGCCCTCAAAAGTTATCTCTCCTTCATGGATTGTTGCTAGACCGTATATAGAGTTCAAGAGCGTAGTCTTTCCTGCTCCGTTAGGACCTAAGACAGCTACTATCTCACCTTCCTTAACATATATGTTTACGTCCTGCAATACTATCATTTTTCCGTAGCCAGACTTTAGATTATTTACTTTCAGCATGTTAGACACCTATGTAAGCCTCTATTACTTTAGGATCTGAAATGACTTCTTGAGGTTTACCCTCAGAGAGTAACTTACCGTTATGAAGAACATAAACATAGTCTACGTACTCCATAAGTATCTCTAGTCTATGCTCGATAATGAAGAATGTTAAGTTGTGTTCGTCTCTTAATCTCTTCACGTAAGTAAAGAGTTCTTTAGCCATCATATAATCAACTCCTGCAGCCGGCTCGTCAAGCAGGTATAGCTTGGCTGGCGTCATAAGGCCCCTAATAGTCTCGAGCATCTTTATGTGCGCAGCAGATAGCTCTGAAATCCTCGAGTTTACGTAGTGTAACATATTGAATTTCTTGAGGAGTTCTATAGCCTTCTCAGCTAGTTCTCTCTCTTGAGTACTCCAAGAATTCCTGAAGAGTGCTCTAACAGGACTCTCCCCCTTCTGTCCTATAGGAGTAACCAGCAAATTCTCAAGCACTGTTAGCGAGCTAAAGAGCCTCGGTATCTGGAAAGTTCTCACGATACCCTTCTTAAACACTTCATTTGGATTTAGCCCATCTACCCTGACTAAATCATTAGATTCTTTGAATAAGACACTACCTCTGTCAGGCACGTAGAAGCCCGTTATCACGTTAAAGAGTGTTGTCTTGCCGGAGCCGTTAGGACCTATAAGCCCTACTAACCCTCTCTCAGGCACTGTCAGAGAAACCCCGTCAAGTGCTTTGACACCACCGAAATACTTAGCTACATCTCTTACCTCAAGTATCACACTCACCTAGACTCACCTCTAAGCTCTTCTAACACCACATCTAACGCGGGAGTCTTAATCGGTTTTTCTGGAAGCAACCCTTTAGGATTAACTAGCAGTACTATCACTATTAAAAGCCCTACTATAACCCACCTCAAGTAGTCTGGTGATATGACGGTAACACCTAGCTGAGGCGTTACGAAAGTTAGTACTCTATCAACAAACGTTATTATTGCTGCTCCGAGTAAAGACCCTTTCAAATTACCGAAGCCTCCTAAAATTATCATAGCCCATACGTTGAAGGTCACTGCAGGCACGAACATGTTAGGATTGACTGACGTCAGGTAGTAGGCTAGGAGAACTCCTGCCATGCCAGCAAATCCAGAACCTATGAAAAGGATTGTTGCTTTAATCCTGGGTACGTGTTTACCCAAACACAACGCAGCTATTTCATCGTCTCTGAGAGCTCTAAGAGTCCTCCCTAGGGGCGAGTTAATTAATTTGTGAGTGACTACGTAAGTCAACGCGAGAAGACCTAATACTAAACTTAAGTATGCTGCCTCACGAACCCTACTATCAGCTATCCACCCAAATGGTGTTGGAATGGCCATTAAGCCCTTGCTAGCACCTACGGGCTCGTAATGTTGTAAGAATATCCTCAAGAGTTCTCCCGAACTCAACAGAGTAAACCCCACAAATGCCGGGCCCACCCTGAGAATAGGGTACGTTAGTAAGTAGCCGAGAGACCCAGATACCGCAAACGCTATCATGAGAGAGAGCACTAGCAAGCCAATGTTTAGCAGAGGACTCTTGTTACCTAACTCACCAAGCAGTATTATCCCTTCTATGTCGTAGGGCGGGGTCTCACTAACGTCAACTCCATTTAGCATTAAGATTAGGTAGGCCGTCAGCGTTGCGCTAACATATGCTCCAACACCATAGAAGACTACCTTACCGAAGTTGGTTATTCCAGCAGTCCCTGATTCTAGATTAAGCGTGAGCGAAAGTATCGCGTATATACCGAACAGAGTTAACCAACTAATCATGAAGCCTACAATATCAAAGCCTATCATCTCCTACTCCCCCTCTTCAAAAACCTATATGGCAACCCACCCCCAGCACCTAGCGGCGGAGACACTATTAGAGTAGTTATTAGCGTTACGAAAGTTAGGAAGGGTCTAAAACTCACTGGAACTCCGAAATACGTATTAAGTATTGCTATACCCACATTCTCAATAGCAGCTATAAGCACAGCCCCTATTCCTGTTCTCAGGAGAGAAACTAATCCACCAATAAAGCCTACAGTAAATACTTGAAGAATCATTGAATCACCTGCTTCAGGAGTTATAGCACCCGAGAAAGAAGTCCATATTACTCCTCCTATCCCCGCGATGCCGCCACAGATAAACCAAGTCAAATTCACAACGAATGATTTAGGTATTCCTGAAATCTCAGCGAGCGAGGGATTATCAGCGACAGCTCTCATAGCTCTACCAATCTTGGTCTTCTCTAGAAGTAGATAGAGTAGCACTACGACTAATGATGCAGTAATCAGACTCGCTACGAATGCTTGACTAAGCTCAACACCTCCTACACTACCTCTAGGCACGTCCGAGTACGTAATTCTTCCGTAAGACACGAAATTCTTGATGGTGTAATAATGCGCTATGTCAGTAGTCATGTAAAGCAGGTACTTGTAAGCTATCCATAAACCCATCGAAGATATCATTATTATAGCTGGTGAAGAACCTCTCTTCTGAAGAGGTGTAAAAACAAGTACGTTATTTAGAACTGCTATGGCGCCGGTAATCAGAAAAGCGAGAATTGCAGCTACTGACATGATATTCAAGCCCATAATACCGTGTAAGAATATAGCCACGTATGCACCATAAGTTATGAAATTCGCGTGCGCGAAATTGATTACCTTAGTCGTTCTATAACTTAAGGTTAGCGGTAGTGAAAAAATCAAGTAGAATAACATGTATTGAAGCGTGTTCATTATTGCCTGCTGTATGCCGGGTATCAAACTCCCACCCACATCTTCCTAAACTCGTTTTATATGACGCTTAAATTTTTATGTTTTAATTTAATTTAATACTTTAAAAATTACGAATATGCTTCCTCAAGGAATATTATAGAGCCTCTCTCATACAAACCAACATCTTTGAATTGGTAACCCATAGGTCCTCCAGGAACTATAGCCCATACACCGTAATCCTGCTGTGCTTTATCACCTGCGGAATCGAAGATGGTCCATCCGCTGGGGCCGTAGTAAGTCTTGGCTACTTCTATTAAGGCTGCTCTTATCGCTTCCCCGTCATAAGTACCCGCTCTAAGTATTGCCCAGCCGGCAAGCTTTATGGCATCATATAAGTTCTCGCTAAATACGCCTGGCTCCTCACCGAATCTCTGCACCATTCTATTCTTGAAGTCCTCATATAATGGGTTAGCTATGAATAGAGGTCTAGTCCCGAAGAGCCTCACTCTTGACGCGAATTGGCCAACAGCTGAAGATAGTAACTCCTTCGCACCGTGCGGTCCCTCAGAGATAAACCACCTCACACTAGAGAGTACATCTGATTCAGCAGCGTGAGAGAGTATGTTAGCCCCGTCGGTATCGAAAGCTATTAACACTACAGCTTCGGCTCCCTCACTCTGGACCTTGCTCGCTAGGGTAGCTACTTCTGATGCGTAATCTGGCAAACCTGTCTGGTAGGGGAGCTTAACCACGGTACCTCCCATCTCTCTGAAGTAGTTCTCAAAGAAGTCTGCAAATGCTTTACCGTACTCATCGTTCCTGTAGAATACGATGACTTTTCTAGCGCCTTCTTGATAAGCTAAAGCAGCTAATGCTTTAGCTTGTCCGGCGTCAGAACCTACAGTCCTGAAAATGTAGTCGTTAGGTATTGCTAGGGTAGGTGCAGTAGAAGACGGAGATATTAGAACTATTTTGTTAGCGTCAACGTAAGATTTAACAGCCTTAACTTGAGCGCTGGCTGCAGGTCCTATGACTACTTTAATACCTTGCTGAACAAAGCTCTGCACGTTCTGCAGTGCTCTCTCCGCGGTAGTGCCGTCATCTAGTATCACAGAACGGAACTCAACGTTAAAGCCGTAAGCCTGAACCTCTTTGTTTAGGTCCTCAATAGCTAGCTGAACTACTTTCTCCCATACCTTACCTATTGAAGACAGTTCTCCCGAGAGTGGTAGAGTGAAGCCTATAGTGTATACCTTCTTCTCAGGAGTCACGGTCACGGTAGTGACCGCACCACCGCCCGTCACAGCTGCTATGCCGTAACCTACTGCTAGACCTATTATCAAGACCACTATTACTAAAGCAAGAGTTTTCATGTCGAATGCCATGTGTTAAGACACCTCATATTATTTTGTTGTAATGGGTTTTTAAGTTTTTCTAGTTGTAAGTAATAAGTAATAACAAGTTAAATTACAGACCTCTTAATAACATAACAAAATATTTCTGTGAATTTGATTTTAGTGATACTATGTTTCGATATGTATAGAGTATTAATCACATAAACATTTGTGAAGTAGGAGTCTTCCTGCGTATGGACGTCATTTTGACTTGATATTCCTTCTAATTAGGGAACTGTGTTAAGTGTGTCACGTCACCACTGTAGATGACGCGTCTAATCCCAGCTCTATCCACTACTATTAGTGAGCCATCAGATGTTACGTCAACTGCTACTCCCTCAATAACTTCTTCTCCAGTAACTACCTTAACTTTCTTTCCCAGAGTTCCTGCAAGACTACGCCACTCTCTCAGAATCTCGTCTGTCTTTTCCTCAAGTAACTTAGAGTAAGTTTCCTCAATTTCTTGAAGTATCCTTGCTAGTAAGGGAGCCCTAGAGACTTGTCGAGTGAGGACTTCCTTAATACTTACTGCTTTCTCCTTCAGTTCTTCTGGTATCTCATTATTTACATTAACTCCCACACCTACGAAGAGGGCTATGCTAAGCTTCTTCTTTCCCTCTATCAGGACTCCGGAAATCTTCTTTTCGTTCACTAAAACGTCGTTAGGCCACTTAACTACTGCGTTAAGCCCATAGAGTTCTTTAAGTGCTTTAGCTACTGAAGAACCTACTCCTAAGCTAAGTATCTGAAGATTAGTTGGTTTAGGAGGTGTGAGGACTAAAGTGAACCAAAGACCTCCTGGAGTAGCCGTCCAACTCCTTCCTAATCTGCCTCTCCCTGAACTCATCTCTTCCGAGAGAACTACTAAGCCCTCGCCATAGCCTTGCTCGAAAAGCGACATGGCTAGGTCTTGAGTAGAGGAGCAACTACTTACATGAAAGATTACATACCTTAACCTACTCTTTCCACTTAAGTATTTTGTCAAGTCGCTGAAATCATCTATCAAGCTTCGAACCCTCACTAAAATATGATTCTCTACACACGCTTTAAGCTAAAAAGTATTATTCTGCAATTAAGCAAAAACCTTAATAAAAGTTAGTATTGCGTCAATAACGTCTCTTAATGATACCATACCTACAGGCTTTTTCTCCAGGTCAGTTACTGGCAGGTGCCTTATGTTATTCTCACGCATTTTCTGTAGAGCCTCATCTATTGGAGCGTCCGGCTCTATTGTTACGGGGTTCTCAGTCATTATCATGTAAGCGGGGAGATTCTTGCCTATCTTCCCATTAGCTACAGCGAATATGAGGTCTCTCTCGGTTATTATTCCTGTCAAATACCCTCCTGAATCAACTATCATCACGCTACCAATGTTGTTCTCGTTCATGATCTTAGCAATCTCTTCTACGGGAGTATTGTCTCTGGCTGTTATCGGTGGTGTGCTCATGATGTCAGCTACTCTTATGGGGAACTTTCTACTACGCCTAATTATAGGCACGTGTCAACACCACATAATATCAACTAGTTTTAGCTAATAAATTCACAAGTTCTTATCTTCTTATTGTTTTTCTTATTACGTAGGTAGTTGAGAGAGTTGCTAGGTTCGCTGTTAGACCCCATATTATTAGGTGTATGCTGAACGGTTCTTGACCCCAGAAAGCAGACATTAGTAGTACTGTCAGCTCCCCTGCTAGTAATCCGCTTAAAACCTCGTATTTTTGGAGGTCTTTCCAGAAAATACCTATGAAGAGACCTGGGAGTAACTGAGTCACGCCAGCGTAACCCATCAAGAGTAAATCAACTAGAAGTGCTGGAGATAGGTAAGCCAAGATCGTCGATACTATCCCTAATCCCACTACGGCAATCCTAGTCAGAGTCACTAGTTCCTTATCTCCTAGTTTATTCTTAAAGACTTGCTGTATCAGATTTCTTGATATAGTGCTTGCTTGATCTAGTAGGAGACCTGCCGCCGTAGAGAGAGATGCTGCTGCCCCACCAGCAGCTACTAAGCCCAGCACTACAGGTCCGAAAGCCTCACTGACTAGCGTGATGAAGGCGTAGTCACTACTCCTTAACCGAGTGCCTAGAGCTAAAGCAACTAACCCCATGTGAGTTACCCAGAGTGACCCCAAGACTAGGTACCAAGAGTTAAGAACCATACCTTTCTTGATTACTCTAACATCTTTGGCGGTAAATAGTGTCTGAACTCTTTGAGACCAGCACCAAAAACCTATTCCGGTACCTATGACTGAAGATATGAACCAAGTCTCAGGTCTTAAGCCACCAGGACCTGGGAGTGTTAGGTGGGTAGGCGAGACTGACGAAACTGCCTCGTAAAGACCTGGCAACCCACCAAAGTACTTGAGAATTATAGCCCAGCTACCACCGAACATCGTGGCGAGCATTAAAGCGCCGAGAAACACATTAGTTAGCGCTATAGACATCATCCCGCCGAGAAACACGTAGAGAATCACTAAACCGAAAACTACTACAGATAGGTGTAGTGAGGGTAGTGAGCCGTAAGATGTTGTGTCAATTATTATCGAGACTGCCTGTATCTGTAGTTGCACGTAAGGTATCTGGAAAACTACTGAGATTATCGCGGCTAACACCATTAAAGCCTTGCTGTTATATCTCCACATGATGAAGTCAGATAGAGTTAGTAGGTTGTTTTTCTTAGCTAGGCTCCACACTCGAGGAGCTACTAAGTATCCTACGATATAACCTAGAAGTGATGTGCCCCAAACAAACATAGTCGCCGCACCGTACTTGTAAGAGTAACCGGCAGTACCTAAGAAGGTATAGCCGCTATAGATCACGGCAGCCGAGTTAAGGAAGAAGACGAGAGTTCCTAAAGTCCTTCCAGCAACTATGTACGTGTCTGCTCTCAGAACCTTGACTCTCAGCTTAGACACTAGAAGCCCTATGAACACAGATATAGCTATCACGGAGAATACTATAGAAGAAGCTATTAATGCCTCAGCCTCCAAAAACTTCACCTCTCAGTCAAGTACATTACTGTTAACGCTAGAGTAGTAGCTATAGACAATAATATGTAGTAAAACCAAAGCAGAGGAATACCGAGAATCTTGACATCAGACCTGTTAATTAGGGGTAACATAGCAGTCCACAAAACGAAGATAATCAAGCCAGCAATCACTTGATACTTCTTAGGTCCTATAGAGGGCTCTTCCAACACATCACCTACAGTATAAACAAGACATCAAATTATAAAGTTTAAAACACGGCTTGTTCTCATGGAATAAGCAGTGGTGTGCTGTTGCGTTATATGATTAAGTATGCCTTCCGCAACCTCTCATCACTTATTAAGGTAGAACTCTCTCCCTCTAACACTATCTTACCTGATTCCATCACGTAAGCTCTGTGTGAAATCTCCAGAGAATTCTTGACATGCTGTTCCACCAAGAGTAGAGTGACTTTCCACTCCTCATTCAACTTCTTAAACGTTTCGAAAAGCTCTGAAACTATCTTAGGCGCTAAGCCAAGACTTGGTTCATCTAAGAGTAGTATTTTAGGTCTCGACATTAATGCTCTTCCTATGGCAAGCATTTGTGACTCACCCCCAGAGAGTGTGCCTGCTACTTGACTTCTCCTTTCTTTAAGCTTAGGGAATATAGTGAACACCATCTCAAGAGAGTCGTTAAGTTTCTGCCTAGCTTCCTCATGATAAGCACCTAGATAGAGATTCTCGAGCACAGTCAACGGCGCGAAAATCCCTCTACCTTCAGGAACTAACGCTAATCCTCTCTTGATTCTATTATGTGGCGGGACCTCGTTAATCCTCGACCCATCGAATACTATCTCGCCCTTGAATAGATTCGTAAGACCTACTATGGTCTTAAGCGTCGTCGTCTTGCCCGCTCCGTTAGGACCTACTAACGCTACGATTTCTCCCTTATCTACTTTGAGACTCACGCCGTGGAGAACTCTGAAGACTCCGTAGCCCGCTTCTACATCTTTTAACTCGAGTAACGTGTTGCTCATGAGGAACCACCTAAACAGGCTTAGTACCTAAGTAAGCTTCTACCACTAAGGGGTCTCTCGCGACCTCAGCGGGAGTCCCGTGTGTTAGCAGTCTACCCTCATGCAGTACTACTATCCTATCACTAATATTCATTACAAACCTCATGACGTGTTCTATCACGCCTAAAGTTATCTTCATCTCTCTGTTTATCTTTTTGACTACGTCAGCTATAACGTCAACTTCGTGAGGCCTTAACCCAGCAACTACTTCATCCAAGAATAAGAGCTTAGGTTTAGTAGCTATAGCCCTAGCCAAATCCACTAGCTTGTGTTCTATTAAGGTAATGTTCTTACCAAGCATCTCAAACTTGCTTCTAGGGAAGCCTATGAACTCTAGTACTTCCGTAGCCTCCTCTCTAGCTCTCAGAACATCTTTAGTTCTTAACAAAGCCCCGGCAGTAACTGCTTCGATGACTGACATGTTGTAGAAGGGTCTTATCTTTTGCCAAGTTCTCGCGATGCCCTTAACCGCTATGACATGTGGGGGTTTACCAGTTATATCTTCTCCTAAGAAGATAACTTTCCCGCTATCTGGCTTGTAGATGCCCGTCACACAATTTACTAGCGTTGTTTTGCCCGCCCCGTTAGGACCTATTATACCGACTATCTCTCCCTCGTTAATTCTTAAACTAACGTTGTTGAGAGCTACGATGCCGCCGAAACGCTTACTCAAGCTATCTACTTCGAGGAGTACTGCGTTACTCACGTGTACCACCTCAATACTTTCACCTTAATTTTTCTTGTGAGCGTGTCTGTAAGTGATGAAAGTCCTTCAGGTCTTAGAATACCCACGACTATGAGCAAAGTGCCAAATAATAGCAGGTGGAGACCCGGCAATACACCGCCTAAGTACCCCCTAAGGTACTCCTCAACAATCTTGAGTATTAGAGCTGCTGAAAATACTCCGCTAACAGAGCCCAGCCCCCCCACAATTCCTATTATAGCTACGTAAACTGATTGAGGACCGCTGAACGTGTTATACGAGAAGGTTCTCTGAGATACTATGTATAGGTAGCCGATGAACCCTAAGATAGACGCGTAAATTACTAAGGCTAGCAACTTATATTTTCTCACGTTTATGCCTACAGCTTCAGCAGCTACCTCATCTTCTCTTATAGCCTTTAAGTAATAGCCTAATTTGCTTCTGCTTATGTAGAGATTCAGCGAGATAATGAAAGCTAGCACTGCTAAACTGAAGTAGTAGAGATTCTCCCACGTCCTGAATCTAATGTAGTACCAGCCCTCAACAAACGGTATATAGTAGTCGAAAGGTCCTAAGATCATTATAGAGGCTTCATGCAGTATCACTACCAGTGCGGCGGTTGATAGAGCATACCAAACACCCTTTATACCAAAACGAAATAGAGGGAATCCTATAATGAACGCTAAAGCAGCTGAAACCCCAGCACCCAAAAACATGCCGAGCCACGGTGTTATGTTATGCTCTATCATGAGCATAGTTGCTAGTATTCCTCCAAGACCTATGTAAGCGAATGAAGCGAGGTCTAGCTGACCAGCATACCCTCCTATTATATTCCACGCTAGAGCAATCGAGGCCATTATGACTGACTGGAGAGCCAGTAACACGTAGTACTGATTAAAGCCTACTAAGAACGGTATGGTTGCGCCAGCAAGCACGACAATGAGTGAAGGCAATACTATAGAGAATATGTTTCTTGAGTTCACTTGAGTCACCCCTTACCAAAGAGTCCTTGAGGTCTAAACCACAACACTATTATGAAGACTACGTAAGGTATTGCTAAACTCACAGTTGGTGAGACTAAAGTCATTGTCAAAGACTGTATCACGCCTACGATCACGCTAGACGCTAGAAGACCTGAAACCCCGCCTAAACCACCTAACGCTATTATGACCCAAGTTAAGAGACCGAATGAGGAGCCTATGTAGGGGTCAGCCTGACCGAAAGTCATCCAGAGAGATGCCGCGAGGCCTGTGAGAGCTATACCAAGACTAAAGACTAACAAGAATACCTTACCTACGTTAATACCCATTAAAGAAGCTACTTCCCTATCATACGCGGTAGCCCTAATAGCTAGACCGACCCAAGTCTTAGTGAGGAGGTAGTGAACCCCGAGAACGATGAATAGGCTGAGAAGAGCGGAGATTAATTTAGCTACGTGAACGCTTACCAAACCTAAGTTTAAGTAGAAGTTTAGGTAAGTAGTCTGGACTGCTCTAGGTTCTGCTCGAAACATCATTAAGGCGAGGTTCTGCAGGACGTAGCCTACCCCTACAGTCACTGCTATCTGTATTAATGGCTCTTTACCTAAGACAGGCCTTATAATTGCTGTATAGATAGCTGCGCCCATCACGAAAAATAGTGGGACCGTAGCTATAGACATTAGTGAGGGGTCTGACCTCAAGCTGTTAGCTAGTATCCACACTAGGTAGGAACCTAACATGATGAAGTCTCCATGAGCAAAATTTATTATTCCCATGACCCCGAAAACTAGAGAAAGTCCTAAAGCTATGAGAGAGTATAGAAATCCTAAGAAAATACCGTCTAAAACACTCTGAAATAGTAAACCAGGACTAGGTAGCATCTGACTTCCCCCGACTTACATGAAAAAATCTATCAAGGTTATAAAAACCTTGTTTTAAGGTCTTGGGAAGATCGGGGTTACGCCTTCCTCAGCCTCAGGCCATATGACTCTAGGTTGACCCCCAATGACTTGCAGGATTGCCGTACCACCGTAGAGATTCTCACCATTAGCTGCTAACTTTACTCTGCCAGTTGGGTAAAGTTGGGCAGCTATGCTGTTAGAGTCGTCTAGATCCATCGATAAGAAAACAGCTCTTAAGTTATCTGGGTTTAACGGGTCGTCAGGGAACATCTGACCTGCTTTCTCAAGACCTTCATAAACAAACATCAAGGAATAGAATATTATGCCGGCAGCCTCAGTAGGTAACTTACCGTATTTCTGCTGGAATGCCTGGACAATACGCTTGTTCCATTGAGTCTGACGAGCCGGGTTGTAGCTGTACGTGTTTGTGAAGTACTCTACTGCTTCGCCAGCCTCTCTTATAGAGTCTGGGTCCGTATAACCGCACCCGCCAGCACCAGCTATAAACTTTACTTTAATACCTGAGGCCTGCAAAGCTTTAGCAAATAGTATTCCGTCGCTGAAGTAAGGTACGCTAAATATAACGTCCGGGTTTAATTCTCTAATTCTGGAGATTATGGGTCCGAAGTCGGTTATCGTGTATGCGTAAGTTATAGTCTCATTAGGTATTACTCCCTTAGCTATCAGTTGCGACCTAACGCCGTTAGCCACTGTGGTCCCGAATATGGAGTCTTCATGAAGTACTACCACAGTACGTATCGTAGTGTTGGTTTTCTTTGCCATTTCTAAGACGAAATCTACAGCTGCTTTGCCGTGAGTACTAGCTCTAGGAGCTAGTCTAAAGACGTAATTCCATCCCCTCTCAGTCAACCAATCAACTAAAGCGTCCATCACTAAAGGTATTTTTTCTCTCTCAGTTACTTCAGCTACCGCAGCTGTAAGCCTACTTATGTAAGCACCTAATATTACGTGAGGCCTGTAGTTAGAGATAAGTCTCTCAGCAGCTAAGGCGGCTGTGTCAGGACTGGTGCCGGCGTCCTCAACATATAATTCGAGCTTAGCACCTCCTAAAGAACTAACACCTCCCAACTCGTTATTTATAATATCAACTAAGAGTCTGGCAGCATCAACAGCTTCTTGACCAAAGACAGCGTAACGCCCTGTTAAGGGCTCTATAATACCTATTTTAACCTTCTCTATCTTAGGCTTAGTAGTCGTTGTTGGTGGTGCTTGTGTAGTCATGTAAATTAGAGCTCCGGCTACGATAGCTATCACTATCACGAGACCTATTACAATCCCCATAGTTTTAGAAATAGCTCTTTTTAGAGATTTTCTAACATACATAGAGTACACCACACTAACTAATTTTACTTAAGAGTTTTTAAGTTTTATGTCATTCTGAAGCAACTTATTATGCTTCTTTATCGTACTGTTATATTCTAACAACTCGAATCTTACACTATAATGATATCTTGGTTCTCGTCTTTTTGTCTCTTGCTACCTACGTTTCTGTTATTATGTCTATAAAGAGTTATAAGCAGGTAATTTACGAGTTCTTAATAGTGGTGGAGGAGTACGAGTAAGTGTAGTGTGGGTGTCTTAGGCGCTGGTAGGATAGGTTCAGCGATGATTAGAGCTCTCAAGTCTTGCAGGTCTGACTTAGAAGTTTACGCGAGTGGTAGGAGTGAAGAGACTTTAGCGAAAGCTTTAAGGCTTGGTGCTGAGGTGAGTAGAGATAATGCTTACGTAGTGCGTAAATCTGACTTAGTTATAGTGAGTGTTAAGCCTCATAACTTTCTAGACCTTTATAATCAGGTTCCAGTAGATTTCTGGTCAGGTAAGTTAGTAGTTTCTGTGATGGCTGGTGTTAAACTAGAGACTCTAAGCAGGGTTTTGCGCGGGGCTAAAGTCTTCAGGGCTATGCCAAACATCAACACATTAGTAAGTAAGTCAGCTACAGCCATAGCAACCAACGACAACAACTCAGACGACCGCTCTACTGTCGAGAACGTTCTCAGGTGTTTTGGTAGCGTGTATTGGGTTCCCGAAGAATACCTAGATATATGGACTAGTCTAGTAGGTAGTGGACCGGCCTTCATAGCCGAGATAATAGACGGGTTAGTTCTAGGAGCTGTTTCTTCAGGGATGACTAGAGACGTAGCTTATAGAGCAATTCTAGACATGATTGAAGGAACCGTGAAATTACTAAGAGAGCTAGATTCACATCCTATAGAAGTTAGAGACGAGGTAACGACTCCTTCAGGCACTACTATTCAGGGGCTTAAAGTTTTAGAAGCTAAGGGTATAAAGGCAGGCTTGATAGAAGTGATAGAAACTTCTTTCAGGAGGTCTAGAGAGATAGGTGTAGAGATAGACAGCTCTATAAAGTCTAAGATAAACTGGTAGTGCTGCCTCACTCCTTGATTTGCGAGGTTAGTTATGTGATGGCAAGCTTTTACTGATATTTCTAGCAAGAATTTTCAGAGACCCAAGTAACTCGTTCACAGAGCCTAGCTCAGCTCTAGAGACTACCTCAACGGCGTTTAGGCTCTTGTAAGCTGATAATTTAATTATTGGTTTAGGTCTCGAGTCTATTATCTTATTAATTAATTCTAAGTCTCTCGGTTCTTCGTAAAAGACCTCGTAATCTCCCTTACTAGTCTTTATGATAGTCCTGCTCAGTCTTTCTGCCCGAGAGCCCAGGTCCCGCAGCAAGACGTTAAGTATTCTAGACTCGCCTTTCTTGACAGCGTGGAGGTCTCTCAAGACATTTCGTCCAGTAAGTTCTAGCATTATAGTTACTCTATCTTCGCGGTTCAACGCCCTAGCTATCAGGTAGTAGAAGAAGGAATGTCTAGGCGCTGTAGTCAACAAGATGTAAGCGTTTCTCCCGTCTTCAAGCTTATACTTAGCCCTATAACCTACTAAGTACCCTAGGAGCACGTACTCCTTGTCAGCAGGTCTTAACTCTCTCTCAAGTTCGTCAGTAAATTCTTTAATGAACTTGAGCATCTTCCTCCTACCTCTGAAGTACCAGATCACGGAGATAGCTGACGCGATTATTAACGCCGAGAAAGCTATTACTTCAATTATCAAGACTAGACACCCTTAGTTACGACCACTACCTCCCTCAATTTAAGAATGTCTTCTAATTTTGAGGGTGGGTTACTAACGTACGGAATCATGATAGACTTGCCTGGCAAGCTCATGAATTCCTCAATAATAGTTTTTTGCTCTTCGTAAGCCCCTAACTTCACGGCAACGTCTTCTGGAAGAACTTTATTCATTACGAGTAGCTTAGGTGTCGTGGCGAGTTCTTCACTTAAAAACTTGAGAACTTCTCTTAACTCATACATGGGCAGGGGCTCAGGATTTGTTACGACCACGAATGAAGTTCTTGAACGGTTTGTTAATGCTTCTCTAACTTTATTATACTTCTCGCGCATCTCGTATAATTTAACGAGTGCTGGGTCACTAACCTTAATCTCTCTGCCGAGAGTCTTGGCTATGACATACCTGAGTGACACGATCCTTTCTCTTATATTGATTAGTTTCTCGAGCCACAAGAGATAAAGTTTAGGTAGTGTTAGCGTTCTGAGAGAGATGCCCGTAGGAGGAGTATCTATCACTATGAATCTAAAGTCTTTCTTATTATATGCTTCACTCAGCCAGTTAAGGAACACTTCCTCTTCAACTCCTGGAGCATACTTAAGTGCTTTAGTAATGTCTTCTAAGTTAAGAACTGAGAGTGACGGGAATAAATCACTGATGAGGCTCGAGTATCTAGACGTTAATTCTTTAGCTGATGCCTCAATATCTAACTGACTAACGAAGAAATTATCACTTACTTCAAATAATTCTGCAGACTTGCTCACGTTTAAATACTTAAGTATGTGCTTAGCAGGATCAAAGCTTACTAGGAGGGTTTTCCCCAGCTTTCTCAACTCGCTAGATATTAATATTGATGTGGAGGTCTTTCCCACACCCCCCTTACCCAAAACCATGACTACGTGAGGGTCTCCTTCAATAGGCTTTAGTAAGTTGATTATGTCAATCACCACTCACCACCTAAGGAAGCCATCAAGTCTCCTAGCACGTCTTCACCTCTCACAGCTCTGCTCTCAAGAATCTTAATCTCATCCTTGAGGACCTCAAGTAGTTCTAGGCTGAGGAGAGGAGAGAGTGTAGCTACCCCTACTAGCGAACCTAAAACGATAGTCAAGAAAGCAGCTTCAAGCTCGTTATGCTCTAACTCAAGAGCACTAACACTGTCTTCAACTATTGCCTGATTAAGTCCCTTAATAAAACTTACCAGCTCTCTTAAAATCTTCTTAATTGTCTTAAGCATCCCCTCACCCCATAAACTTACTTATTCAAACACCTAATAAGTAGGCTGAAACCGACTATGTAGAGTTAGGTTAATTTTCTAGAAGACAAGACTTTATTTGAGGTTAAGCAACTTGCGTGATGAGGAAAAGCTGAGTGAGTGTAGCGAGACTATCAACGTCTTGGTGGTTAAGGCCTCAGACGTAGCTAAGTTGCTGAGTAAGCCGCCTGAAGGCGACGAGGTTTCGCTAAAATTTGGTAAGATTTTCGAGGAGGAGTACGCGCTGGCTAACCACGTGTATTCGCGAGCTTGGTACGCGCAAGTACCTAAATGGTTTGTTAGGAAAGTCGCGGCCAGATTAAGAGCTGAGGGAATTTATAAGCGAGACTTAATTCTCAAGGCTTACAGGGCTTACTCAGCACTCCTCAACGCCGGCGTGATTGGCGAGAAACCTAAGACTAGTTTTAAGAGACTGACCAGAGACTTATTCGTAGCTGCTCAGCCAGACCTCTACGACGAATTTACCGAAACCTACTATGAGTTCAAGCTCTATCCAATAAACGATTATGCTAGGAAGCAAGCCGAGGTGTTCGCCTGGGTCTTAGAGAAACCCGTAGTACTCGTAGGACTCAAAGAAGACTCGAGAGGCTACTTAAGTGCAGAGAAAGAAATCATAACACCTCCTAAAAACTTGAAAATAGATATTAACGAACTAAAGAAAGTTGCTACAGTAGAAGAATTCTGCGCAGACCTTATGATACCTGTCTACCAATACGAGAGAAACTATACTAAATATCTCGAGTATGAAAACTACGAGATATATGAAGAGTAGCAAATTACTCGCACATCCTTATTTAGAGCAAGACACATCGTTTCTTTGCAGATGGCTGTTCACTAGTTTTCGTTGTTCTTTGTGTTTAGCTTCTTAACGGCCTCCTCAGAGCCCCTAACCACAGAGGCTCCCGCGTAGTCGCCCGCGATTCATTACCTTACGGGACAAGGAGACTGTAAAACCAATAAACAATCACAAAACATAAAGAAAAATAACCTCACACTCTCAACTCACCCGCTCTTCTTAAAACAACCTGAGAGCCAGCGAACACCATCTAGTCGAGAAACTATGTATTAAGTATTACGTCATTTCCTAATAATACATTTTATTAAGACAACTAAAATTCTCTTATGTTTTACTTACGTCTGTAATTAAATCGCTTGCCTGTAAGGCAAGATTATTATATGGGGCTCTACTTGTCGGAATCTATGCTCAAAGATCTTGAGTCATCTGAAGACTTTGAGAGTAGCCTAGATTACTATATAGTAGAGAATTTCACATTAACGCTGTCGACTTTCTTAGTCGTGAAGCGTTTAGGTTATGAAGACTTAGCTCAAGATATAATCCCCCTAATTAAGTTAGGAGTCGGTGAGCTGGTGACTAAGATATGTACTAACAGATACGTTAACGGCTTAGCTAGTGAGTTAGGAACACACGCGAAGAAGCTGTGGGAGGTAGAGTATAGTGATTCTGAGTTAGCTGACATACTTGAGGAAGCTATGAGTCTAAGGAAGAAGGTAGACTTAGGGATTGCGAGTAAAGAAGAAGCTCGCGATCTACTTATCAGATTTCTAAACTTGATAAAACTGAATCCTCAGGAAACGAAGGTGGTTAAGAACATACTTGAGGAGTCAGAGCCCTCACTAGTTCTTCAGTTGATAGCTACAGCTTTGGTTGTTTGTGTAGGTGGTTTAAGTGGGTCTTAATACTTCTAAGCTAGATCCCTTATCAGAACGTCTCATAGATTTCTTAGCTAGGAGAGCCTCAAATAAGAGTATAGATATTGACCGATTAAGAGTGGTGACGGGCTCGTCAATAGCTAAGATATCTCTTGAAGCTATAGAAACTATAGCTAAAGAGGTTTCCAGGCTTGAAGGCGCGTCACTCTACTGCAATATTTGCGGGAAAGGACCGTTCACTAAGAAAGGAATGTACCTACACTTGACAAGACTTCATAAATACGAACTCAAGAACATGCTGATTCACGAGCTTAGAGAGAAAATACTTAAGAGTAGCTACTGAAAATCGCTACTAGCTCCTTAAAGCCTCTAAACGCATTACAATCTCGGTCGCAAGATTTTCAGGACCCATAGCTATAACTGGAATCCCAGCATCTCTAATCCTCTTAACACTTCCCAACTCACTTCTAAGAGATTCAAAAACCCTCAACCTATACAGTGCTTTACCCCATTCAGGCAAACCTTTAACTTCATAAGACAGTGTTAAAGGTGTCAGAATATAAGTTATGTGCCCCCTACTAGAGATAAAACTCATGACTTCAAGTAGTTGATCCACGTAATTAGCTAAGAACTTTGAGGTAGCTAACAACAATATAATAGACCTGTCTCTAGGTAGGTGAGGATACACGTAACTAATTATTTCTTTAGGAGATTGAGTAGTTAGTGGAGAGCCGGAATCTTCAGGATTAAAGAGTATTTCAGAGAATGTCTTGAGTATTAACTGGTACGCCTTACTACCTCTTGCCGGGTAAGTATGTATGTGGTTCTTTCCGAGGAATACATGAACACTCATTAGGTCATTCCTCCTAGCTAGGTACCTAGCTACAGACGCTACGATATTTGAGATGTGCTCGAAGGGTGTGCGACCGTAGATCCCGACGAACGCGTCACTACCCAAGGAGACCACGAATACTATATTCAGGGAAGACTCCTCTTCAGTTATTTTCACGAATGGCTTACCCCATAAAGAAACGTGCCTCCAAGACACTCTCCTTAACTCATCTCCCGGTATGTACTCCCTAACACCGTAAAACTCTACTCCCAATCCAATCCTCTTAGTTCTAGATAGTGCGGCCACCTTAGAAGCTACGAACATTCTTCGCAAAGCTAGTTCAGAAGGTTTCGGGATTACTTCAACGTAGGTAGGCTGACTTAAAAATAATTCAGAAGACCTGAAGAGACCTAGAGGATCTCTAACGACCCCTTTAAGAGGCCCAACAACGTGCTTACCAACTCTCCACTCAAAAACGAAAGGGATTTTTACCGTGCCTTTAGGTGGGACATATGTTACTCCACTAACTCCAGACAATGACTTTAGGTATGGACTATGCAGTAACGTAAATTCTAGAAACGTTATTGGTACGTTAGTCGTGTTCTTTATGACGTACTCAATTATAGCGGATTCCCCGCTAACGTACGTGGTTTTCTCAACACTTACTAGAGACTTCTGAATAGCGTTAGTAGACATGACTGCATAGAGCCTTAACGTAAGAGAAAGTGATATTAGTCCTAAGCCGGCAAATAAAGTCTCGTACTTGAAGAAAACCCATAAGCTAATTAAAATAGCCGCTAGGAAGAGAAGCCCTGTAAGGCGTTCGGTACCTTTAACGCTTATTGAGGGTAGACTCATCCTCAGCTAGTCACCTCGCTAGTAAGTACTCAAAACCTACGTCTTTTAGGAGTGACGTGCCTAATACATTCAAGATCTCCTCACATTCTATTATGCTCTTCCTTACTTTCCTACCCCACATCAAGACTGGCGGGAAAGCAAGTTTCTTTTTAGCCTTCAAGTATGTTCTGTTAATCGAAGACCAGAAATCTCTGGCTTTCTCGGGATCTACACCACGGCTCACCAGAATACTCACGACTTCCCCGCTATTGAGTGGCACTCCTACAGAGTTCCTGAAGATCTCGTCTACTATTTCGTAGAGCTCTATAAAGTCTTGCTTCCCTAAAGTGATTTTTCCGCTAATCACCTCATCTGCTAAGTTACTAAAGACGACGAATTCCTTACTCTTGACTTCCTCTACGGCTTGATCCTTCACGACTTCCGGAACACTCCTGACTAACTGAATTGCTAGTAGAGTGCCTAAGATGAGGGTTAGGCAAGCTAACATAGGAAAACCTAGCGAGTCTAGCCACCTGTTTGTTAAGTCGTTTAGGAAGTTAATTAGTGGCGCAAACCACGTGGCCGGATGGATTAACCTGAATACTGCGTAGAGAGACAGAGTTAAAGGATCTGCGTACTCTAGTAGTGCTGGATTCGTCGTTAAATCAACGTTCTCGTATTTACTAGAATCTACAAGAACTACTATTCCTGAAGTGTCGTTAGTTAAGAAGTTCAGACTCTCTCTTAAAAGCCTCTCATACTTCAGGCCCCACACACCATGACTTAAAACCTGATTAGTAAAGATTGACCCGTCAGAAATTATCAAAGCTCTGTACTTACTTCTCTCTTCAGAAGCTGCAATGACGACTCTCCCTAAGTAGTAGTCAATACGTGTCTCCTTAACTTCTTCAGACACTAATGGCGCTACTGCTACGTAGCTGGTAGTGACTCCCAAAATACTCACGTTAGTCTCTTCAGGCCGTATCTGTATAAACGAGGCCTTATCTAAGTATAATCTATCTATGTAGCCGTTAGGATAACTAAACAATGCTTCAACAAAAAAGGAGTTTGTACTAGTGCTCACGTTACTTAGCGACCACATCGTTAAGTTTACGACGTTGTCCGGCGCCTGCAGTACTATTCTGCCATCAATCCTCAAGTTTAGCCCGGCTTTCTCTAAGAGTGCGTTAGAGTTTCCGGTCTCGTCAGCTAACAGAAATAAGACTGTGTTGCATTTCCTTATGAGGGAATCTATCGAGTCAAGCTCTCTATCAGTGAAGGGCTTCTCAGGCGATACCGTAATTATTAAGGCCTTATCACAGGACCTCACGGTCTCGTTGATCGTGCTCCAGTCTCGAACAAGCCTCACGTCGTTAAACCTCTCCTTAATTATTGAAAGCATCTTGGTAGTACCTAACTTACCTGCGTTGAGTGGTGAGGCGCCTATGGGGAGCCCCAGCTTAGGAGGTCCTCTCTCAGCTATAGTTATTAGCGAAGCCAAAGCTAGAGCCACAATAATAAGCGTAGGTACTAAGACATCAACTTTCTTTTCTTTCATCAGTAGTAGCACCTGACTCCACACTATATACGTAAGCAGTTATCTTCAGGGCCTGTATAGACGAGGCCAGGAACGCGAACCCGGCTAAGGCGGTCAGGAACGACGTCCCGACCATCGCGTTACTCATGTAATACACGGACCACAACATGAAAATTACTGAGAGTATAAATGATGCTACCGCGAACAACATATACACATACCACTTCTTAATTCCCATCTTCACACCCACCACCTCAAGGAACAAAACCAGTAATTTGGAGCAACAACTCACCAACCACTAAAAAATCCTTGTAGTACTTAAAGTAAACCACACTTAAAAATTCATTCATATCTAGTGAGCTAAATTGAGTTACTATTAAGAAGAGGACTACTAAGAAAACAAAGACTGCAACTAACTTATTATTGATATGACCTCTGAAGAATCTGGTTACGTAGCTCAGGAGGCCCCACAAGACTAAGAAGAACAGTATCTCTGCTAAAGTAGGTAGGTAAGTAGTGTAAGGCGAGCTCCTCATAAAGTCGCCTAAGAATGAAGATGACCATGGAAGTACCCTCACTGTTAAGTAATTAAGGAGATAGTAGAGTGGTGGGGCCATGTAAAGCGTGAAGATGAGGCTCATTAAAGTGTAGAAGGGATACTTGATCTCGACGTCGTACTTGACTGAAGTACTCAATTCTGACTTAGCTAGGGTTGAGCTAGGAATTACGAAATAAGTTACCGCATCAATGAGATTCAGTGAGAGTTTTACAAAAACAGATACTGCTACTAAAATTAAGAGAACTCTCCCTATCGGGTTGTCACTTAAGAACAAGCTAAACGCTCTTACAGGGGACGTAGCCGGCACAGAGGTCATGAAACTCGTGAAAAGATTTAAATAAAGCGTTATTAGATGCGTGATTAAAACAACAGTAACCGCGAACACCGTGAAAATAACCAAGTAATAAACTCTAGAACCCTTTACAGAAGCCTTAACATTCTTCTTACGACTTACACAAGTAGAGTACGTATCAATTACTAATAAGCTCACTAACCCGAGAATAACTAGAGACAACCAAATAGTGTCTGGCGTCCGCGCAAGGAACGTCGCGACTGAAGTAATGACGTAGAGCCAGTAACTCGGGGTTATTAGCGTCACTAGTGCTAATATTGACGCCACAATCATTAGCAAGTTACCTAAAGTATCTCCGCCAACAAGATGTAAAGAAAACACTCTCATTAAGCTGTTAAGCAGTCTTCCCGTGAGGGCGGAAGCAAACACTTCAATAATGAGAGTCGAGAAAACTACGAGTATTATCAAACGCTTAACTATCTTCAGTAAGATTATGAGATTCTTCATGCTTTACCTAATCCCCCTCATTAGGTCTTCGTAAGCTCTCCGTACATTATCTATGAAGAGTTTCTCTTCCTGTGCTCCCCACCTGACTTTCTCGTAAGCCTCAGTTATACGCTTAAATGACTCACCCATACTCGAGATATTCTTAAGTACCTTATCAAGGTACTCTCTGTGAGTCTCGTTCGGGAACATAGGAACTCTCTTTTTGAGTAGCTCGACAGAACTCCAGTAAATTCTAATAACTTCAGACTTCACGTTTAGGTCTTCTAGTAAATGACTTCTTATTACGGGTAATCGAGTTAAGACCGCCGCAAATTTCCTCTGCTTAGTGATTAGGTATACCAAGACTCCAGCCAGAACTAGTGTTAGTGGGAGAAACACGGTTAGAGGTTCTAAACTGAAAGAAGGCGTTAGTGCAGGCAGGTCAATACTGAATCGCGGGAACTTCATCGCAGGAACTGAAGGCGTCGGTCTACTCATGCTTCTCAGGAAGCTCTCAAGAGTGTTGGCGAGTCCTTCACTAGCTGAAGACTCCCTACTAAAGAAATCTATCATAGATTTCAGGGCTTCACTAATGTCACTATTTTCGGAAACTAGTAAGTCCGTGTTCGCACTACTTAAAATCTTTAGTGTTGAGTCTGCCAAGCTATTTAGTAAAGCACTCATTAATAGGGCATCTGCTTTCATCGCTAGCTCGCCACCGCCTGTCTCTCTGAGGAAGTAGAGAGCCTTAACGTAGTCCTCGAAGCTGATATTCCCAGAGAGAAACATGTTGTTTAGTTCCTTGAGTATCTCTTCGTTTAAGAGACCGCTCTCTAGATATCTCTGAAGGAGGTCTTTGAGCTCATCACTATCTATGCTTTGAAGGAGTTCTTGAGGGCTTAGAGAGCTATAATCTCTTAAAGCTTCAATCCTGCGAGCGTTTTCCAGGTCTCCGCTCTTATTCAGGAGAGTAGCTAATTCGTTAAGGTCTTCTCTAGTAGCGGGGTTCGTAAGTAGCTCGCCGAAACTCACGTTACTGTTAGCTAAGTCAAAAAGTTCCTTGATGATCTGAAAATATTCTGAGTAATCAGTCGCACTAGTGGTTTCGTTAGTGACGTTGCTTAAGTATTCTGGAAAATCAGGGGTGTGTATCCTTACCACGTCCTCAGCAGTAGCAAGCAAGCATCTTAAAGAGAGTCCTAAGAAAGTGAGTAAGAGTAGGGCTGGAATCACGTTCTTGAAGGCTGTGCTCAAGGCTTCGGAACCTCTACTCTAGCTAGAATATCTTCTATAACTTTATCTGACGTAACTCCGCTAATCTCGTGTTCTGGCTTGATTATTATCCTGTGTGAGAGGACTGGCTTAGCAACCTTCTTAATGTCGTCTGGAATTACGTATCTTCTCGAGTCTATGTATGCTAGAGCCTTAGCTAATCTTACTAGTGCTATCCCTGCTCTAGGAGAAGCACCGAGCCTGACAGCCGGGTGCTTACGTGACTCCTCAACAAGTCTTACAACATAGTCATATATAGCGTCATCTACCCTAATTCTGCGAACTTCTTTAATCGCGTTGAGGACGTCCTCCTTACTTAAGAGTGGCTTTAATGAGTTGAAGTTTTCTTCAATTAAGTCTATTTCTTTCAAGATCTTCTTCAAACCCTCTGTTGAAGTGTACGTGGAGTCTATCTTAGCTAAGAACCTGTCTAGCTGTGCTTCAGGGAGTGGGAACACGCCCTCGAATTCTATGGGGTTTTGAGTAGCTAGTACTATAAAGGGCTTATCTAGCGAGAAAGACTGACCCTCAATACTTACTTGCTTCTCCTGCATAGCTTCAAGCAAGGCTGACTGGGTTCTCGGGGAACCTCTATTAATCTCATCAACTAGTAAAACGTTCGTGAATATGGGGCCTTTCTTAAGTACGAAAGTTCCTTGTTTAGTATCGTATACGTAACCACCCAACACGTCAGCCGGCAACAAGTCTGGAGTCATCTGAATTCTCTTAAAATCTAGGTTCATGAGCCTAGCTATAGTCTTTACAGTCAACGTCTTTGCTATACCCGGCACACCCTCTATCAAGACATGCCCTTCAGCAAGAATTGACGCAATAATTAGCCTTACTTCATTTTCTTTCTCTACTAGAACCTCAGCAGACTTCTCTATTACAGCACTCATGTTCATCCAGATTACCTAAATTAATTAAAGCGGATCATATTAATTAATCTTCCTGGCACTTGGACAACATATGAGTAGCGTGTTTTGAGTTGCGGCTTATAATGCTTATATTATTACTCCTATCCTTGTTCTAGAGTGATTCACTACAGTTTCTCCAAGGTCTACCATAATAGAATGTCGCGGGTCTCGAAAACCTGGAGCTACTAATTAATCAAGACACGAGCTTTAGCAGAATTTTGAGTCATCTGCTGACATACACCTAATCGTGTCGAGAACCTCGAAGCCCAGAAAACAAACAGGTGAGTTGTTCTGACGCGTAACGCGGATTGTGCTGGCGTTAGCGGAGGTGTTAATCAGGCAGCCGCCACAACTTCATCGGTCAGGCTTGAGTTCTCATCACTAAATCTAAGTTCGTCACGTGTATTAAATACTTTTCTTAATGTAGGAGTCAAGACTCACTCTCTTTTCTGTCTTGGTCCTACTGTAAGTAGTGAGCGCATCTCTTAATTTACTTAGGAATTCCCTCCAGCTAATCTTCTCTTCTACCGCCCACTCGAATATTAAGTCTGAGTTTTTGCTAACGATACTTAGGAATTCTCTCCAGTCAATACCTAGCTTCCTCAACTCTCTATTCCAGAAACTCCATATGTATTGAGGTAACTTATTATATACTAGCAACCCCTTACTCTTCCCTCTAGTCTTACCTCCCAAGACTGTGTTGAGTTCTTTAATCATTTGTTTGAGTTCTTTAGGTTCTTCAAGCTCTAATAGGCTCAACTCAACCCCCCAATTAACGAATGGTCTAAAGACGTAATAAGCAAGTATTTAGAGTTAAAAAACTTAAGACCTTAATCTATAGCCTAAGAACTTAGTTATTAAGACCGTGCAAGCATTATCTCCTGAGACATTGATAGCTGTCCTTATAGCGTCTGCTAAGGGGTCTATAACCAGCATTATACCAACCCCCTCAAGAGGCAGTCCCATCACAGCTAGCACGTAAGCAAGCATTATTGTGCCGCCACCAGGTATTGCTGCCGTAGCTATAGAGCCTATTAAAGCTGCGAGAATTACTAGTCCGTAATGGTATGGTGTTAAGCCTATATTGAATAATTGAGCAACGAATATAGCGCTCATTACTTGATATAATGCTGTCCCGTCCATATTGACGGTAGCACCTATAGGTAGCGTAACTCCGAAGACTTCTTCTGGAACTCCCATCCTCCTAGCAGCCTCCATATTAGCAGGTAGCGTAGCAGCTGAAGATCTAGTCGTGAAAGCTATCAAGAACGGATACATCTGAGCCTTAAAGTACTTAATCGGGCTTAACCCACCTAACCACACGACGATAGAGTATATTAAGAAGAAGTGCAGTAAAGTAAATACGTACTGTCCTCCCAAGAATTTAGCGTAAGCGCCCAGCATTTGAGGGCCGTACTTAATCATCAGCCAGGAAGCATACATGAACACAGCTACCGGCGCGTAGTACATTATGATTCTAACGAAGCTTATCATAGTCTTAGAGCCTAGAGAGAGTATATTAGCTACTTTCCTCCCCTCATCTCCTAAGAACGTAACAGCGAGTCCTAAGATTATAGCGAAGATTATCATAGTCATTGCGCCACCAACTACTAGCAAGTTGCTGAAGTCTGGCTGGAAGAACGAGAGCAGAATATCAACTCCTGAGGGAGGAGTTGGCGGCGGTTGCTGTGAAGTGAGGTTTAAGCCAACACCAGGCGCTATAGTGGTTGCCGCAATTATACCCAATACCGAGGCTATTATTGTTGTAACTATGTATAAGACAAGCATTAAAGCAAGTATCTTGCCAAGCCTTCTAGCATTAGCTATAGACGCAGTAGCTGCAGCTATAGTGAAGAATATTAGCGGCGGTATAACTATCCTAATCAACCGAACAAAGATATCGCCGAAAGCCTTAAACCAATCACTTAACGGTCCTTTAACTTCGGGAGGGGCTGTCGTGCTCACGACCCAGCCAACTATTATGCCTAGGACAAACCCTAGCGCTATGAAGAGTAATAACCTGTAGCCGGCACCTCCCCTAGATGCCGTATTAAATCACCAGTTATATTTACCTCTATAGAGTATTTATACTTTCTACCCATCATCAAGCTCTAAGATGAGTAATCACTTCAACAAGCTCATGAAGTCAGTTTGTCACGTTTAGCTTATTAATTCCATGATTAGTAATTATATTTAGATGAGAAGTGAACGAGTCTCTAGGCAAGGGTAGGAGAGTTCATAGAGATGTGGGTAAGGCGTATGTTTTCAAGATATTGAATATAATGAAGCACTACTACAGCTTAAGAGACATAGAGAAAATGCTTGACTTACCCGCGCAGACTATATGGAAGTACGTGAACCTAGTCGCAGTACCTGAAGAGAAGACGGTAGCCAAGATAATTAGTAAGGTGGGTGAGTTAAGATTAATTGATAAGCTAATAGAAAATTCTGTGAAAGAGTTTAGAGAGAATCAAGTAACTGTATTGAGTAAGCCTGGTTTTCTCAAGCTATTCTCTTACATAACTGAAGACTTCGTAGGCGGTGCTAAGATAGACTTAGTAATACCTATGTCAACAGCTGCCATCGTTTTAGCTAGTTACTTAGCTACCGACTTACCTGGACTCCTCTGCCCATTCACGGAGAGCCCTCTATACGATAAGAAAGGATATATCATCACCCACTATAATAGTAATAATGAAGCACGCTTCATAGCTCTCCCGAAGAGTTGCTTAAAAGAGAAGACGACTGCTTTACTCGTTGATGTATTGCTTGAAGAGCCGAGTAAGTTAAAAAGTGTAGTGGAAGTGTTGAGTAAGAGTAGAATTCACGTATATGGGGTTGCGGTGATCGAGTCTCCTGATAACGTTGTGGATTTAGCTAGAAGTATGGGACTTAAGGTAATGACTTTAAGACACTGGCACTACTAGAGTCTCCTCAGTCTTCTGAGACCTGTCGGCGTACGCTAACCTGTATTTCCTCGGCTTTAAGTATGCTATTATTAGCTCTATACCTTTCAGAGGGTCGCTCTGCTCACCACACGTATAGACATCAACGGTGGCGTACCTGTACTCAACCCATGTATGGACTGCTATGTGCGACTCCTCAACTAAAGCTATGACTGAAACCCCTCCTTTTCTCCCACCAAAACTCCAAGACTTAACTTCTACTAACTTCATATTAGATTCTTTAGCAGCCCTCACAACCACATTCTTGAGTTCTTCTTCGTTCGTAGCAGCCTCAACATCTATATCGTAGAGGTTAGCGTAATAGTGTTTCCCAACTATGAAGTCATTATCCATACTCACTTGAATCACCTCCCCACCTCTCTAAACAACCATGTGAGGTCGGTCTTGTGCGACCTCTTAACACCCCCATCAACTAGAGCGTGAGCTATTACAGGTAACGCTATAGTAGCGTCTACATACACTACCTTCTTCTTAGCCCTGGGAGAAACCTTACCCCAACTAACGGCTTCTTCTAGTGTAGCGCCGCTTAAGCCACCCCACTGAGGCGCGTCTGTAGTGAACTGCACCACATACTCTAGCGGCTTATAGTAGTCGTGCAGTCCCTCCTCCTCAGCTATCAGAGTTTGAGCTACTGTCACTAAGTTCACATAATCTTTAGGTACGCCGCCGCCAACATATATTGCGGCGAGCTTGCTCGAACGTCTACCAACCTCTACTATCTGGTAGAAATCTTTCACCATATCTAAGACTATCTTGTGTCCTCTGCGGTACGGTAATAAGGTCGCCATGCCGTAACCGCTGTCAACTAACGCAGGAGAAAATACTGGCACGCCAGACCTATAAGCTGCTGCTACTATCGAGTCTATTCCTCTCTTGTTGAGGAACTCACCAAATAAGTGTAGGAACTCTGCCGTGGAGTAGATAGACCCGCTAGGAAGACTCTCGACAAATTCTCTAATAAGTCCTTCCATCTTCCTGTAATCAAGCTCGCTAGCTACAGTATCATAAAATCTGTCGAGCTTATGCTTAAGCAGTTCGTTATCGTCTACGCACGGGTGCGTCTTCAAGTACTTGAAGCCCATCGCTTCAAAAATGTCTTCACTTATTATAGCGCCCGTAGACACTACTACGTCAACATACCTGTTTTCTACTAACCACTTAATTATTTTCCACATTCCCGCAGTACTCATCGAGCCCGCTAAGCCGAGAAATATCGTTACATCACTATCGCTAAACATCTCAATAAGTGCTTGATAAGCTTCTCCTAAAGCCCTGCCTTGAAATGCCGTGTCACTCATCTTTAGTAAGAGTTCATGAAGCCCTCTACGGCCTACTTCAAGACTTCTTACTTCCCCCATCGTAAACGGGTATTCCTCCATCTTATTCCTGACCGAGGATAACGGAATCAGAAGACCTATTAAGCTTTAGTAAGCCTATATAAGACAACAAAGTCTTTAGCTAACTTCTTGACTGTATTTATTCATGAAGTCACAAAAATTCTTAAGTGAGCGCAAAAATATTAAAACCCCAGAAAACAAATATTTAGCTAACGTTGCGTGAAGACAGCAATCAACTTGTTTTCTGCCCTCACGTCTCGCTAAACATCATTTCCTCGTAACTAATTCGGTATTTCTAATTAGAAACTCTTCAAAATCAGTGACGAATTTATCTATCTCTTCTAGTGTATGAGCTACTGAGAGGAATAAGTGTGGTTTAGTAGGTGTTAAGAAGAGAGTGTTTCTCTCTATCATGTGTATAAACAGTTGTTCACACGCTCTCAAATTTTTGGTTCTCTCGCTCGTTAGGGGGTTCTTAGGAACTTCCTTAGTGAAGTGTATTCCTATCATCGACCCAAGACCCGTGATGTGGCACTGCGTGCAGGTTCTCTCAACAGAATCTTCTAAGCCCTTAATTAGTCTTCTCCCTAAGCTGTGAAGCTTCTCGTAAAATAACTCTCCCTTACTAAGGAGCTCAGAAACTAGTACGTAACCCGCCCTCATCGTTAGAGGGTTGCCGACAAACGTTCCCCCGTGAAACACTCTCTCCTCAGGTTTAGGCCTAGCTATCTGGTCTAAGAGTTCTAGATACTCTGAAGAACCTGCTATGGCTCCTGCACCCGCGAAATACTGCCCTCCAACAGCTTTCCCTGCAGTTATTATGTCTGGCCTCACGTTATAGTAGTGTTGAGCACCTTTATAGAACCTAAACCCCGTTATGACTTCATCAAATATTAAGAGGAAACCTTCTTCATCAGCTAGTTCTCTAAGCCCCTTAAGAAACTCTTTCTCAGCTGGAATACATCCGGCTATACCGATCACAGGCTCTACTAAAATCGCTGCTAGGTCTTCTTTCTTTACTATACTCCTCACACTATCTAAGTCGTTGTAAGGAAGCAAGACTGTATGACCTGTGTTAAAGTACTGCATATCAAGTGAGGACGGACGCTCGTACGGGTAATTCACTGCTACATGTAGTTCTGGGTAGCCGCCGTGCCAACCACCAACGAATTTACCTATCTTTGTTTTCTTAGTGTATGCCCTAGCTAGTCTGATAGCATACATGTTGGCTTCAGTGCCTGAGTTAGCCGGTCTCACCATGTCTAGACTAAACCATTGAGTCACTGCTTTAGCCCACTTAACCTCCCACTCATTACACCACCCGAAGTGAGTCCCTAGAGCTAGTTGCTCTCTTACTGCCTCGAGTATCGGCTCGTACCCGAAGCCAGTAACTACTGCTCCGTGAGCCATCCAGTAATCAACGTATTCGTTCCCGTCAACATCCCATACTCTAGACCCTTTTGCTTTAGCTACGTATATCGGGTGTGGTGTGAAGTACCTTAGAGCGTAGGAGACTCCTCCCGGCAGATACTTCCGTGCTTCCTCGTAGAATTCCTTAGATTTTCTTAAGTCTTCCCAGCGTACCATCTATAATCGCCTAGGCAAGCCGACGGGATCATAACGTCTTTCATAGTTAGGAGTCCTGGAGGTGCCTGAAGAACTCTCGGTATAATGTTAACGACCATTGAGGCAGTAGCAATATCACCGGGAATTCCTGTCTCACACCTCCAGCGTGTTGTCGGGTTCCCCTCTATAAGCACCTCGTCATAGTCTTCCCTACCCACAGATGCTAGCAGATCTAGCCTAACGAATTCTCTACCGTTGACGTAGCCAACACCCCACCCGTGAATCCCTGAGACTCTGCCTGGACTAATCTTGAAGTACTGAGTCTCCATAGGTTCTTCAGCTATTATTGGTTCCTGCCCTTCCTCAACCTTATCTATGCTCACTCCTAGAACACATCCTAAGAGCATTATAGACTCCGCATACCCTACATGCGCAGTTATTTCCCCCGCAGACATCTTAAGCCTGAACTCCTCTGGCGTCAAAGAAATACCGTATTTTTTCTGGAAAGAGTATCTCCTCTTAGAAGCGTCTAAAGACCTAACTACGTGTATTCTGTGTACTTCAGCAGAAACAGACGTCAGGAAAGCTGGCAACGCGTCGAACACGAACCCTGGATTAACGCCAGTGCCAATAACTCTAACACCGTTCTTCTTAGCTAACTCGTCAATTAGTAGGGAGAGTTCAGGATATCTGTACCAAGGATACGCTAAAGTTTCCGAGGTAGACACAACGTTAGCTCCCACGGATACCGACCTAACTATTTGAGGATATATGCGGTCTAAGTACGTGCCAGTAGATATGATTACTACGTCAGGCTTAACAGACTTCAAGAAATTCCAGGCTGTTGAGTCATGAACTACCTTAACACCTAAACTCTTACCTAGTCCCGTTACAACACCTAAGTCTTCACCAACTTTAGAAGGGTCTACGTCAATCCCGCCAACTAACTCAACACCCTTCTTAGAATCGAGGAGCTTGACTATGAGGGACCCTATAGGTCCCACACCATAAACAACTACTTTCAGACTTCTAGACATTAAATACACCAGTAAATACGTGTGAATCTTAATATAAACCTTAAGAAGTACCATTAGAGAACGTATTAAGGTTTATTAAGTCACCGAACTAATATTTTATCTTAGGAGATAGCCACAATGAATAAAGAACTACGCATTATAGCTGTAGCGTTTTTAGTTATTGTTGTGTCTCTCTCTATAATGCCTTTCGTGATACGAGCAGTCTTCGGGACGTACAACCCCTACTATACTTTCAGAGACTCTATACTGGCCAGCCTCTTAGTCTTAGTGTGGGTCGGCATAATTACCTTGCTAGTAGCTATGATGAGGATCTATAAGCATAGGAGTGTTGAAGACGCAACCTTAAAGAAAATACTAGACAACTTAACAGGAATTCAAGAAAGACTGAAAACTTGGGAAGAGAGAGAATTGAGAGAAACAACGCAGGAAAGGCTGGGAAAGATCTTTATAGAACTAGATAAAGCACTTAGAGAAAGTGCAGTAATTCTTAAGTGCCCACAACACCCGGACTCAGAAGTAACTATATTATCAGACGGCTCGCTGTGGTGTAAGGCAGGACATTATGTATGGTTGAGTGAAGACCTAAGACAAATACTTTCAGAAGCATTACGACCTAAAACATGATTAACTTTTTCTCGACCAGAGAAAGAACGCTTCCACATACGTCAAGAATATCAAATATCGCATACCTAACTACACGCGCCACACAAGAAAGAACAAATATAAACTCCGATAAATTATTTAGCCTGGCGTGGGTAGGGCCAGGAGGGTCGCCGCCTCCTCTAGCCGAAGGCGTAAAGCGGGGCCAGTAACTCTCTGCGGTGCAGGAGACCTCAACAGCTGCCCTGAGGTTTGCGATGAAGCCCGCCCCGTGGGGTCGGCGGTGGCGGAGCGTTCCTCGGAGGGGGAACGCCAACCGCCTTTACAGGGGGAACCGGCCAGGCCCGGAAGGGAGCAACCTAACCCCTGACGCCGACGTTCACGGGTCACCGGGTGGAGGACGGCCTCAGGAGCCGGTTGTTGAGAGTCCCCGCACCGCAGAGGGGGCCACGCCGATACCAAGGCTGTGGTGCGAGGCCTACGTTAATATTGCAAAACCTGATTGTTTGATTAGGTGTGTAGCTTGGAGTGTATTCGCTTACTGAGTTATCCTGAGTTAAGTGAGGACTTGATTCGTAAAAGACTTAGTAAGTTGCTGTCTTTAGGGTTTAGGAGCTGTGTTGATTTAGGAGACCACGAATTGTGGGGTCTTAAAGTTTTGGGGAAAGGTCATTCGTCAGTTGTTTTAGCGGCTGAGTTCGCGAACCTAGGGTACGTCGCAGTGAAGGTTTTGAGAACAGATTCTAAAAGAGATTCACTAACACTTGAGTGTGACTTAATGAAGAGAGCTACTCCCATAGCTCCCGAGATTTACTACTGTGATGAGGAGTTTATCATCATGGAATTAATTAAGGGAGTTAAATTAGGTGATGTAGCCCCTAACATAACCTCGTGTAGAGACCTTATTATGCTATACCTCAAAGTCTTGGCGGCCGCGCGCTACCTAGACTCAAAAAACATAACACATAAAGAACTAAATATACTGAGGGAGCACGTAATAATCGATGATGAAGGTAAGATCAGAATAATAGATTTTGAGTCTGGATTCACTGGATTCGCTTGCAACGTCTGCAGGGTTTTCTCGTCTCTGTTTATGAGAGACCGCCGAATCATAGAGTGTTGTAGTTTAAAACAAGACCAGAAGGGTCTACTCCTAGAATTACTGAGTTCCTATAAGAAAACAAATTCTGACATACTCTTTACGAGACTAGTCAAGACTATAATTGACTTATGTGGAAGTAGTTCGTGTGAATGCGTAGGCTAGTACCTATGAAACCTCTCTTAAGGTAATGATTTAAGTCATCAACCTTCATCTTCCTCAAGGCGTTCCTAAACTTCATCAAATCCATTAAATCGTCCTCAGTGAAGGGACCTGACCTCACTAAAATCAAATAGCAATCTCTAGATATCACGCCACCGCCAATCCCCCTATACATCAGGGTATTACTCAAAGACCTAACATCATGTGGTGATAACAAGCAGTTGTTTGGGTGTGTATGCAAGCTGAAGAGAGCCTTACTTATGGGCACGACAATCTTGTTTTCTTCTCCCTCAATCAAGTACCCCTTACCGTCACTCAAGACAGCAAGCAAATACTCTATTCCTGACTGACTAGTAACGTGAGTGTATGGCGTCATTAGTTTTATAGAATTAATCAAGACTTGACTAACCATCTTGTTGAGTAGAGAGTATAGTTCCTCACCTTCCCAACATGCCTCACTACGATATCTGTAACCCGCTATCACGTTATTCTCTTTACCTTCTTCCAGACTGACTAGCTCGCCAGGCACCTTAGTCATCTTCTGACAGCAGTACTCGACGGTGGGGGTTTTTACGTTGTGTTCGATTCTCACCTTCGGACCTACACATTCGTAATCCTCAACTAATTCGTAGAGAGCTCCCTCCACGTAATAAAACACAGCTATTGATGAAATCCATTTCTCGTTAATTTCTGTGAATTGCTTGCTCAAGTCACTCGCCTCAGTACCTAAATAAATACATTTGCTGGCTGACGTAGGGGTCGTGTTTTGAGAGCTTATCAAGCAACTTATTAAACACTTCCTCCACGAAACTTAAGTCGCTTGAGAGATACCCGTTGAGGATTAAGTTAGCCGTAACCACGTCTGAGTATAGCTCCCTACTTATTATGCCCTTATCTAGAGCTATTGATGCTAGGTTCGTGAGGTCTAGCTCAGGTAGGTAACGCCCCTCAAGAAGTAAAACATAGCTCCTGAGAAGGGAAGCTAGAGCATGCTTTAAGTCACTAAGTCTCCCGTCTTTCCTGTACTTAACGTAAGAATCTACCGCATCCTTAACTAAACGTAAGGCTTCAGAATAGCAGGACACGGGAACCTCACTCAATATTCGCGTGCCTAGACCTCAAGTCTTCTTCTGTCTTACCTAGCCTAGCCATCAGCTCAGCGATGACGGCATCCAACATCACTAGAGCTGCGACCTCGAACAGAGTTCCTAGAGGCGCTAGAGGCTCGTAAATACCCATTAATTGCCTGACGTTATAGTCGTCCTCACCACTAATCTTCGTCCTGCCAGGAACTCTAACGACTATGTCTGAGATCCTCCCAAGAGGCGAGTCTGGGTAAGAAGTTATACTCACTACGACAGCTCCTAAGTTCTTAGCTACTTCAGCCGCCGTAACAACTAGCTTCGTTCTTCCAGAACCTGAGATAGCTATGATCATATCTCCTGGATTTAGCGGAGGATTTATGGTTTCGCCAAACACGTAGACGTTGTAGCCCAGATGTGATAACCTCATAGCAAAAGCTCTGCCGACGAGACCTGACCTGCCAGCACCTAACACCAGAATCTTCTTTGAATCATAGTACACGCTTACCAGCTTCTTAATAAACTTCTCAATTTCTTCGAAAGAAAGTTCGTTAAGCGAGTAATTCAGGAACTTCGAGATACTCACGAAAGCCTCTCTAAATACCTGCACCTACTCCCTTACAAATACTTTGTTGTCAAAGTATAAAAGGTTATATTCGACTAAGCAGGTTTTATCACGATGATGAGGGAGGTGAACTCAGAGTAGGTGACGAGCGGCTAAAAACTGATTAAAATCACCTAACACAAGAATCCAGCAACCTATTTAGTCAAGCATTATATGTGTCTTAAGAAGCTATTATTAGGGTCTAGTCCGCGACTAGGGAGTAGATCATGGGTGGCCAGCAACCGCTTGCTTGGATCGCGCTCATGCGTCAAATACTTAGTAGTGAGAGTAAATGTATTGACCGTGAGTTAATTACTAAGCACGTTGAGGTGCTAGACTTAATTAGTCTTGAAGGGACTTACGCGGGTGTAGCCGGGGAGTTGTGCTTTAAGTCTTTACTGCCCTTAGCTCTTAAGGCTCTTGAGGGGGGAGCTGACTTATACGAAGTCTCAAGCCTCCTGAACTGGAAAGACTTTGAAGAACTTGTTTCAGAATACCTGAGACTCTCAGGCTACGAAAGTATACGAAACTTAAGGACTAAGCTAAGGAAGTACGAGTATGATGTCGTGGCGGTAGACCCGGTGTCGCGAGCTGGGTTAATTATTGACTGCAAGCACTGGTCTCCCGGATACAGCAAGAAAGGAAAACTCAAGTACGTAGCTGGTGAACACAAGCAAAAATGTTTGTACCTAGTTAAGCAGTGCCAGCAAATAAAAAACGAGTTCAGGTTAATTAGTAAAGCTAAGTGGTTTGTTCCAGTCATAGTTACACTCACGGAAGTCTTAAGAGGTAACTTAGAAGGGGTTTTAGTAGTCCCTATAAGGACTTTCAGAGACTTCCTAGTTAACCTAGAATTCTACACGGACTTGATGAAGACGAGAGAATACTCGCTAAAGATAGTTAACGAATGTTACACTGTGTGAGTATTATCAAACTACTCAGGTACGTACGGGACCTCACTCGTAGTGTTGGTTGGGGTCGTAACTATAGTGGTAGTATTTGTGGTATTAGCTGGTGTTGTAGTCGGGGTTGTTGTAGGGGTTGTCACAGGACTTGTTGTGGGAGTAGTATTAGTGGTTTTAGGGACTCTCTCCACGTAGTAGCCGTAGAAGCCTAAAGCTAGCGAGACAGCTATTAATATTGTGAAAATTAGTAGCCCCCCTATCACGTTCTGCTTAGCATTACGAGCATTTCTTATCCTCACTCTCATCACCTAACTCATTAGTTAGGGAGACTCTTAAAAACTATATTTTGTTTTCAGGTATTGTTATTAGGTCGTGCGTATGAGTAACTCATATGCTTACTTGCTGGGACTGATCTTAGTTGAGGCGCTCTTATTCACGCTAGTTAAGACTCGGAAGAGCTTGCGTGACAAGCTAGAGAAACGCAGAGTTGATGTTGGCTTCTTAACAATCTTAGTAGATATAGGTACTGCGTCAAAACTGCGTAGGGTAATACCCCCCAGTAGTAGACCCTTGAGAAACGCCATTTTCGTTGCGGGAGTCTTAAACATGGCTTTAATGATAGTTTACCTGTACTTAACACTGATTAACGCCGTTGAAGGGTTGTTCAGGGCTGTCTCAGCTGGTGAAGCTCCTGTATCGCCGTTTATCCCAGTAATTCCTGGCATCACTATAAGTCTAGAGGCACTTATCCCCCTAATCTTGTCGATAGGTATAGCTATGGTTGTTCACGAGCTCATGCACGCTCTAGTAGCTCTATTAGAGAAAGTAGAGATTGAGTCGTGGGGTATTGGATTATTTGTTATTTTTCCCGTAGCATACGTTAAGCTGTCTGAGAGCTCGTTTAATGAGGCGCCTAGAAAGTCTAAAGCATCAATACTTAGTGCGGGCATATTAGGTAACTCACTCATTGCGTTGCTTGCTCTAGGACTCGTAAGTTTGTTTTCGGCTCAAGTAAGCTTGGTTCCAGTAATAATAGAATTAGATAGGAGTAATCCTGAACTGCCAGCACTTCAAGCCAACATCTCCACACCATCTATAATACTTGAGGTAAACGGCTCTAAGATAAAGAACTTAGAAGAGTTTACTTCTCTCTTGAAGAAGCTGATTAATGAGAGCGTAGTTCTTGTCCTAAAAACACAGAGATGTGTTAGAGAAGGCTACAGGATCGTGGAGGTTGGTGTTGCGGAGACTTACGTCATACGCAAGCCTGCTGGATCTAAATTAGGTGTATACTTGAGTGAGTTAGTAGCGCCCGACACGCCAGCATACCTTATTGAAGCCCTCTTCTACATTAACTGGGTCTTAATAGTTAACCTCTCCCTAGCAATAATCAACGCAGCACCGATTTTCATAAGTGACGGAGGGAGAATAGTAACAGAAATCTTAAGCAAGCACAGTAAGAGACTCAATTATGTTATTCAGGGAGTGACATCAGCCACTCTAGCGATATTATTAGTAATAGGGCTCATTAACTACATATAGCCTTAGCGAAACCTTCTTGACCTAGTATTACAGCCGGGAATGTAGCTCTAAACCCCCAGAACCCCCGCCCTGAAGAGCGGGGAGGAGGTCAGCTCACACTAGTTGAGGTGCTTAAGAGTTGAAGGCATTAGATCTGACTCTCTAGAGGAGTTTGTTTGAGTTTATACTTTTTAGGTTGATGTCTGCCCTGTTTAAAACTTGAGATTAAATATATAAAAGGTTTCCAATAAATACTAATTTGTGGTGATGTAATGTCGTATCTAGAGTGGATGTTAAGAGTTTTAAAGAATTCTGTTGAATTAGCTGGGTTGCCTCAGGAAGTCTATGACTATTTAAGCAAGCCTGATAGGGTATTAATGGTCAAAATACCTGTTAGAATGGATGACGGAAGACTAGTAGTCTTCGAGGGCTATAGAGTCCAGCATAACAACGCTTTAGGTCCTTATAAGGGCGGTATCAGGTACCACCCAGAAGTCACTCTAGACACTGACATAGCGCTGGCTTTAGGCATGACTCTGAAGAACTCCTTAGCAGGAATACCGTATGGTGGAGGAAAAGGCGCTGTCAAGTGTGACCCCAAGAAGATGAGTATGAGAGAGCTAGAACAGTTGAGCAGGGGCTATGCCAGAGCTATAGCCCCTATAATAGGTCCTGAGATTGACATACCAGCACCAGACGTCAACACCAACCCACAGATAATGGCTTGGATGGTTGACGAGTACAGTAAACTGAAAGGCTATAACGTGCCGGGAGTTTTCACTGCTAAGCCGCCAGAGCTGTGGGGTAATCCAGTAAGAATATACTCGACAGGCTTCGGCACCGTGATAGCTGCTAAAGCAGCCGCGGATAAGTGGTTAGGAGGCTTTGAGGGCAAGATAGTATCGATCCACGGATTCGGTAACGTAGCTCAGTACGCGGCTTATTGGGCAGTCAAATATGGCGCTAAAGTAGTTGCCGTGAGCGACACTTCAGGAACTGTATACGACCCTAACGGCTTAGACGTTGAGCTAGCTATGAAGGTCAAGAACGAGACAGGTAAAGTAATTAACTATCCTAGAGGAGAGAAAATTAGCGACCCTGACGCGTCTCTCTACGTAGACGCTGACATACTAATGCCTTCAGCAATCGAGAACGTAATAACTGAAGCAAACGCCAACAAAGTGAAAGCTAAGTTGATTGTTGAGGGCGCTAACGGGCCTACGACTCCTGAAGCAGAGAAGATACTCTACAGCAGGAAAGACTTCATAGCTGCAGTACCTGATATCTTAGCTAATGCTGGCGGAGTTATAATGTCTTACCTAGAGTGGGTTGAGAACCTTCAGTGGTATTTCTGGGACGAGGAAGAGACTAGGACTAGACTAGCGGCGATAATGGAGAAGAACTTTAAGAGAGCTGCCGACAGGTGGGAGAAATTAAAAGACGAGAGGAAAGACAGGATAGTAACGATGCGTGACGCCGCGTTCGTCTTAGCTGTTGAGAGAGTCTATAAAGCAATGAAGTTGCGTGGCTGGCTATAAACCATAAGACTTAGTTTTTCCTTCAAAACACCTTTTTCTCGAGTTAAGGACTTGCTTAACCAAACTTATTTACTGAGACCCTCCACTTATTTTTGGTGATATCTGCGTGCTTAGTAAGCTCGCCAGACTAATCACAGAATACTGCACTAGCGTTAAGTCAGGAGATGAGGTATTGATAAACTCGACTCACGAGGCGTACGCGCTCGTACGTGAGTTGTGGAAAGAAGTAGTTAGGAGAGGTGGATACCCTAGATGGAGTATTAACGATGAAGTGTTAAACGAGATATTCTATAGATACTCTACCGAGGAATTACTGAAGTATTATTCTAGGATTGATGAGTATATTGCTGAGAACGTGGACGTTAGGATATCAATACTCTCGTCAACGCATTCTAAGTATTTAGTCAGTGTAGATCCAGAGAGACTTAAGTTGAGAACTCAAGCTATGCGTAAGTTGAGCGAAATATTCATGAAGCGAGACTCTGAAGGTACGTTGAGGTGGGTTGTCACGGCGTATCCTACTAGAGCTATGGCTCAGGAAGCCGGCATGTCTCCTCTAGAGTACGAGGAATTCGTTTTCAAGTCACTGAAGCTACATGAGGATGACCCCGTCAGTGCTTGGGTTAATCAGGCGAGTACTCAGCAGAAGATAGTGGAGGTTCTCAGCAAAGTCTCTGAGCTAAGGATAGTAAGCCAGGACACAGACTTACTACTCAGAGTTGATGGTAGGGTCTGGATCAACGATGACGGGAAGAACAACATGCCTGGCGGGGAGGTCTTCACAGGACCTCATGAAGACTCGGTAGAGGGAGTCATAAAATTTGACTTTCCGGCAGTGTGGAGAGGTGTTGAAGTAAAGAACGTTAAGCTAGTTTTCAGCAGGGGCGCGGTAGTAGAGGCTGACGCTGAATTAGGTAGTGAGTTTCTTAAGAAGATGCTTGAGACTGACGAGGGAGCTAAGAGAGTTGGTGAAGTAGCTTTCGGACTCAATTATGACATAACGAAATACACTAAGGAAATCTTGTTTGACGAGAAGATAGGAGGGACTATACACCTAGCTCTAGGAGCCTCATATATTAAGACTGGCGGAACTAACAAGTCTTCAATTCACTGGGACTTAATAAAAGACATGAGGAAGGGGAAAGTCTTCGCAGACGGTGAACTCATTTACGAGAACGGTAGATTCTTGATGGAGGTACTTAAATGACTGTGAAAGTAGGAGTAGTAGATACTACTTTCGCGAGAGTTGATATGGGATCTATAGCTGAGAAGACCTTGAAAGACTTACTACCTAACGTAGTAGTAGTCAGGTATACAGTACCCGGGATTAAAGACATGCCAGTAGCCGCTAAGAAACTAATCGAGGAGAGAGAATGTGAGGGAGTCATAACTTTAGGGTGGGTAGGTCCAACACTAACCGATAAACTCTCTTACGTAGTATCTAGCTTAGCTCTTCAGTTAGTCCAGTTAACGACTAATAAACACGTAATAGACGTGACAGTACATGAAGATGAGGCAACGTCGCAAGAAGAGCTAGCTAAGATAGCTGTTGACAGGACAGTTAAGCACTGCAAGAATCTACTCACACTAATAACTTCGGGCGGGGAAGGACTAAGGAGATATGCTGGGAAAGGTTTGAGGCAAGGCAGAGAAGACGTGGGTCCGATAGAGTAATTCAACTAGATATCACACCTAGTGCAACTGTTTTGTGTCTTGTAAAGGTTTGTAATGAGTTGATGTAAGTTGCTTTATTGTGGGTTGAGCTCGCTCACGATGTGGGTGTGTGGTAAAGACTCGAGTGGGTAGGGCGTTCAAAGCCAGAATGTGGGGTTTCCCGTAGCCTTGAACCCGAATTAGGTAGGGGCTGTGGGTGGGGTTACCCTGAGAGAGTGGAGACTAATGATAAGGCTTCCAATGAAAGGAGGTCTGAGGTCAATGAAGCTAAGGGTCGATATCAAACAACATGAAACCCGAACCCCGTTAAATCCGTGCCTCATGCGTTGACGTTACAGGTCTTGAAGTCCCCCTGATTTCCTCTCTCCTCTAAAGAAGTGGCTTTAGGCGTTGAGAGGGATCCCCGTGATTATCTTAAATTGTCTGTGTGAGGTTTCTCATAAGGTTGGAGAGAGTGAGTCGTTATGAGGAGTAGTCACGTCGGTAGTTTTCCGCTAGAGTATAGTCTTCAAAACGTGAAGAGAGTATTAGAAGACTTGGCTTTCCTAGGAGTTGACGTGCCGTCATATCCTCAATTAAGGGGGTTCGTAGACATTTACGTGAGTCCTTTAGTTGAGGCAGGTGTGGTGAGTCGTGCAGGAAACTTCATGAAAGTAGATCCTAGTGTGCTCAGTACACAGGTTATTAAGAATTTTCAAGTGCCTGAAGCAGAGTTCTCGATTCGCTTGGTGAGAGAAGCTGGGCTAGTGTTTAGTGAGTTAAGAGCTCCAGTAACAGGAGTTTTCACGCTGGCTTCTAGACTCTACTTAAGCACTGATTCTACGGACCTCTCTTCAACTATCTTAGCTAGTAAGGAGTTAGTTGAGGGTTTCCTCTCTGATTACGTGAGTAGGTTTGTGAGGTACTTGGCGTCACTAGGTTTCGGGATAGTATTCTTAGATGAGCCTCTCTTAGGACTCATGATTGGCTCAAGGAAAAACCTCTTTAACTACAGTGACGACGAGATTATAGAGATCTTAGAAAGCGTAGTGGCAGTCGCTGGGGAGGCTGAGATAGGGATTCATGTATGTGGCCGAATCCACAGACGACTCTTAGAACTTTTAGCTAGGACGGATAAAGTAAGGTACTTAAGCTTCGAGTTTCACGACAACCCTAGAAACCTTGAGGTTCTCGACAAGAAAATACTTGAAGAGTACGATAAGATTGTCTCACCAGGCGTCGTGAGTTCGAGGATTCCCGTAGTTGAAGATTACGATGAGGTTTTAGAGCTTCTTAAGAAGGTGTATGAGAAGTGTGGGGGGAGGATTGATTTAGTATCAGCTGACTGCGGGTTTGCTGGTCTGAAAGGGTCTCTAGGAGATCAGGAAAAAGAATATAAGTTATCCTTATCTAAAATCGAGAAGATCGTGAGAGTTGTTAAGATGTTTGAGAAGCAAAACACTTAAACATACTTAGGTTTAGAACCGGCTCTCACCCATAATTCAGCATAAACCTTATTTAGTTCGTTCATTACATCAGAGCTCAGCTCATTGTAAGTCCCTTCCTTAAGTAGCTTCATGACTGTAGCATGTGCTTCGTCATAAATGCTTCTCCCGCCCCACCTAGACCTAGGTTTCGAGTCCCATAAAGAAGGTATGTGAACGTCTCTCCTAAGATACCTCCTCGTATGAGGATGTAGGAGGAAGTTACCTCCCTTCCTCAAAACAGTCTCTTCAATAACTTCAGTAGCTATCTCGTCTATACTAATCTCGAACCCTCTCCAAATTCTCTTCACCAAACCACACACCTCATTATCTAGTACTAACTTCTCTAAAGACTGAACACTCTCGAATTCTAGCATGCCAGGACCTGAAATCACGTCGAAGCCTGCGAGAGCAGCTATGAGTGCTGAGTAAGCTTCTTCAGCTCCTGACTGATAATCAACTAACTTAGAATCGCTTAATCCCATGTAAGTATGTGTAGGGAGTCCTAAGAGCTTCGCGAGGTCTCTATAAGCTAGAGACACCAGAATAGACTCTGGAGCTACTATTAGCGTAGTGCCGAACCTCGGATGTATGAGTGTAGGTGACCCACCATAAATGACTGGCGCGCCCCTAGAAACTGACTGTGCTAAAACAATGCCGCTCAAGACTTCAGCATGGTGTAGTGCAGTAGCTCCTGCCACAGTAACTGGCGCGGTAGCTCCCAACCCAGGCATTGAGACGATTTCTGCAGGGACTCCAGCTCTAGCTAAATCAACTATGTTCCTTGAGGTCACTCTACTCCAGGAGAGGGGTGGTGAGGGGCAAGCGTCAAAGACTGTGAAAGGTCTCCTCCAAGCGTCTTCTCTAACTACCTTAAGCATCTCAAGCATTACAGGCATGTTCTCTACGGTGAAAGCTCCCGTAATTACAGGTTTTCTCGAGTACTTCAGTATCGGGTAGAGCCTGACAGCATCTCTAATCTCTATTGGAGCGTCACCAGGAACTAAAGCAGTGCTTTGAGCGTCTATGAAGTCTAGGTTCTCAACAACTACGACTAGGTTTCTGAGGTCTTCTAGCGTGGGGGTCCTTGGTTCTGTAGTACCGTAATCAAGTATTCTTATTGCTGCCGAGCCGGGGTTAAAGATTAGGGCTCCATCGCCTAACGTAGCGACTTTCTTCCCATCTCTATCGTAGAGGTCGATTTTCTTAGGTGTGTTCTTGAGTGCTTCATTAACTACCTCCTCAGGTATCAGGATCCTGCCATCACTTTTTGTTGCTCCAGCCTCCAACAACGTCTTAGCTACTTCAGGATCTTCAAACTTAACACCGACTCTGCTCAGCAAGTCTAGAGCTCTATCATGTATTTCTAGTGCTTCTTCCTTGCTTAATATAGTTAGGGTTGGTCTAGGCATCACGTAACACCTAGCAACTCCTTAACTTTCTTGAGAGCTCTAAACGCGTCGTCACCGCATACGTCAGCGCCTATCTTCTTTACCCACTCTTCAGTTACTGGAGCTCCTCCAGCAATAATTATTACTTTCTCTCTGAGGCCCCTACGCTTAAGTTCTTCAATAACTTTTTCTTGCTCAATCATCGTTGTAGTCATTAGGGCTGAGAGACCGACTACCTTAACTTCTCGAGACTCAATCACCTCAGCAAATTTCTCGGGAGGCACGTCAACTCCTAAATCAATTACTTCAAATCCTTCGGCTTCGAATAAAGCCTTAGCTATGTTCTTACCTAACTCATGTATGTCTCCTCTTACAGTCCCGAAGACTGCCACGACACCCTTACTCACAGCACTCGAGGCTAGCGTAGGCTTGAGTATGTTGTCAAAAACTTGCTTAAATGCTTCTGCTGAAGCTATTAAGTCAGCTATGAAGTACTCACCCTTCTCATACATCTCGCCAGCAGCCCTCATCGCAGGAGCTAGAACCTCAGAAACTATCTGCCGCACGTCAAGACCTGAAGTAAGAAGTTCTTGAGCATAACTTAAGGCTCTCTCAGGGTCTCCCTCAATCACTGCCCTATATAGCTTCTCCTTAAGACCCTCGATAGACACATAACATCCCATAAATCATATAGCGAAAAACACGTATATTAATAATAAGTTTTCACTCAGAGAATTATAATGAGTTGGTGGTAAGACTCTGAAGGTAGAGCTAGTTAAACCCGACAACAGCAGGACACTCCTCGAACTACTCAGAGATAAAGGTATTAACATCAGGTCTGACTGCGGTGGGTCGGGAGTATGCGGTAAGTGCGTTATTAAGGTTTTAACAGGAGCATTCTCAGAAAGTAGTTTGAGCGAACTCAGGCTCCTCGGAGATCAGATGCTTAGAGAAGGTTTCAGGCTAGCTTGCCAGACACGCCTAGCCAGCAGCAGAGCCTTAATAGAGATTCCTGAGTTAAGCCTTGCAACATCATTTAAATCTGCTGACGTAGGTTTTGAGAAACCTTTTAAGCTCTCTCCACTAGTACGTAAGTATTTTCTTAAGATATCGCCTCCTAGCTTAGAAGACCAGAAGTCTGACTTAAGTAGGCTCTCAAGCCACCAGGAGGTGTCTAGAGTCTCTTTAAGGCTACTTAGACTGCTCCCTAAAGTCCTTAGAGAGTGTGGGTGGGAAGTCACAGTAACATTGAGAGGTAAGGAACTACTAGATATTGAGTGCGGGAACAAGGAAAACAACTTATATGGTTTAGCGATTGACGTAGGTACTTCTAGAGTCGTTGCACACTTACTCGACTTAAGTAGTGGGGATACGCTAGCCGTAGCTTCTTCACCAAATCCTCAGCAAGTCTTCGGGTCAGACGTCATGTCGAGGATAGCTCACGCTATAGGCAACGTAGAGTATCTTGAGAAACTACGTCAAGACATCATCACCTCAATCAACGAGTTACTACGTAAGGCGTCTTCTAGCGCTGGAGTAAGACCTGAGAACATATACGAGATCGTGGTCGTAGGCAATACAGTGATGACACACTTACTCTTAGGGGTAGACCCCAGCACTCTAGGGATTGCTCCCTACACCCCCGTATTTACTCAAGGACTTGAGTTCAGGTCTAATGAAGTAGGTATTAGAGCTAACCCTAACAGCTACGTCTACGTAGCTCCAAGTATTGCAGGGTTTGTCGGCGGAGATGCTGTAGCAGATGCTCTAGCCGTAGGACTTGATGAGTGTGTGGAACCCTGCGTCTTGCTAGACATAGGAACAAACACTGAAGTTTTAGTTAGTAATGGTGTGGAACTATACGCTACTTCAGCACCTGCGGGACCAGCATTCGAGGGTTTCGGGACTAGACATGGTGTGAGAGCCGTTGATGGGGCTGTATCGAAGATATTCATGTACTTTAATGAGTTTTCAGGTGATTACGATGTTCGTTATGAGGTGATAGGCCGTGTGAAGCCACTAGGTATTTGTGGTTCGGCTTATATCGACGCGTTAGCACACCTCTACAAACACAAGATCATTGACGAGAGAGGGAGGTTTAAAGACGTAGCTTCTAAGAGGCTCAAGAAGGGGGTAGAACATAAGTTCGTGATAGTGTGGAGTAGTGAGTCGGGTACTGGCGAAGACATAGCTATCTATAGTGAAGACATAGAGTCTATCTTACTCGCTAAAGCTGCTATAGCTTCAGCAACTCAGCTAATATTGAAGAAAGCAGGCTTAACACCTGAAGAAGTAGGGAGAGTCTTTATAGCAGGGTCTTTCGGCACGAGCTTGAATGTAGAGAATGCAGCAATAATAGGGTTAATCCCTAGAGTCTGGATAAGCAAGACAACCTTCGTAGGGAATACAGCAATAAGTGGAGCAAAACTAATTCTGAAATCAAGTGAAGCTAGGGAGAAAGCAGGAGAAATAGCTCGAAAAACGAAATACGTGGAAATCTCAGCAGATAAAGAATTTACTAAAATTTACGTCAAGAACTTATTCTTACCACCTTAAAAACGAGAACTTTAACACACTACACTTGAAGACAGAGATTCAATATTTGTGTGTATAGTGTCTTAACTTCAGCCTAATCATCGCTTCAGCAATCTTCACAGTTACTAGTGTTGGGTCTATAACTGGAATTCCAAGAAGTTCTGATAGTTCCTCGCTTAATCCTATAAGTCCACTACAACCCAACACTATCACCTCTACGTTGAAGTCGTTGATCGCTTTCCTAGCTTCATCTAGGAGGGCTTTCTTCACAGTACTTAAGTCTTTCCTTAAATCTAGTACTCTCACGTCTATGCCTGAAGCATAAACCACTCTCTTATCAATTCCTAACTCAATGGCTTTCCTGTAGTAAGCAGTTTTAGAGTATCTGCTCCCCGTAGATATGACTGCAATCCTGTAACCTAGTAGAGTAGCTACAGTGAGTGAGGTTTCACCAATACCTAACACGAGAATTTTTGAGGTTTCTCTAGATGCTCTGAGACCTGGGTCGTCGAAGCAGTTAATAACTACTGCGTGGAAACCTTCTTCAGCCGCCTTAACCACCTCTTCTATCACGTATGGAGCTGCTAAGTCTCTGTCATACTCACTCTCTATGGCTGGAGGCCCTCTACTTAAGGACCTTACTGACACCTCAACTTCAGGCGAGACTACTTTCTTAACGTAATTTAGAGTGATTTCATTCCATACGTCAGTGTTGACGGGGTTTAATACTAGTATTTTAGGTTGAGTCATTTCTAGGAATTCACCTAGATTGTTTTTAGTCTCGCTGCTAGTTCTTTGAGTTCTGGGTGCACGTACTCGCCATTATCTAAGATTTTATCCTCGTCTCCCCAGACAGTTGGGTTGAGGCATATACCGTCTGTATGTGAGGACGCGGAACCTAGCTTACCCCTGAAAGTTGATGACTGCGACCCCAGACCCCACTCAACAACTCCCCAGACTCTCTCATCCTCAAGTATGTTCCCAGTAAGTTTAGCGCCTGGATTACACCCGTACGAGAGATGAGCTATGTTAAACATTTTCTCGTCATTAAACGACTTAAGCCACTTCTCAAAGATCTTAGCTTCTGAGCCTCCCTCAATCCTGCTCACTCTCCCGTCCTTCACGTAGAGCTTTATCGGGTTCCTAAGAAGACCTAGTTCTTCAGGAGGCCAAACAGAGCCGTCAAACACTAACACACCATTAATACTCTCTTCTATTGGGGCCCAGTCAACTTGGCCGAAGAGCATGTATTCTCCAGGTCCTGAGACCTCACCCTCGACCAGCACAGGTCTTGAAGGGTCGTTCTCGAACTCCAAGTCGGTGCCGGCAGGCGTCTTAACTCTCATATGCTTAGACTTGTGAGTTACTTCAGCTAACTTCCTCTGAAATTCGTACAAGAGTTCTACTTTGACTCTCCCTATAGTTCTAACCATCATGTCTACGTTCATACCTACTAAACAAATATACCTTACTTTACCAACACTCATTGCTTCCCAGTAAGGTGTTGAGTAAAGTAGCCAATTCCTATTAAACTCTATCCAGACGTCAGCAACACTCAATACTGCTGTAAGAGACTTTACTGGCAAGTAGGGGTCAGCAGCCTTACCCACACCTACGGGAGTCTGATGAAGGAAGATAACTGGTTTCCCACCGACTACAGCCACTGCTCTAGCCGTGGCTTCAACAACGCTCCAATCACTGCTAGTGTCGGCTGTTATGACTACCTCCTCACCACTAGACACCCTTAACACGTCCCTAACTAGCTTTTGAGCAGCCACAGCGAGCTCGAAATCCATGAAGTCAGTCATCACGCATCACCCACGAGCGATGTGAGTAATTCAGCTACTTTCAGAGCCGCCCAAACCGGGTCTATGACCGGCACCCCTACCTCATCACTAACTTCTCTAGCCATGCCTGCTAGGCCCGTACATCCCAACACCAAGACTTCAGCTCCCTCAGAGACTGCTTTCCTAGCCTCATCGACTAGGAAGCGCATAGTTGCCTCCCTATCCCTGTCTAGGTCGAGAACCCTCAATGGAATCCCCCTCAAGCTAATAATAAACGCTTCAAATCCTAGAGACTTAACTCTTTCTCTAATAATGTTTAGTGTCTCGGCATCGCCACCGACAGTGATTATAGAAACTTTCTTGCTAAGATTCCTAGCTAGTGATAAAGAAGCCTCACAAGGACCTACTACGACCTTCCCTAGAAGCTCTCTTAACTTTGCTACTCCAGGATCTAAAAAACAATTCACTATCACCGCATCATAACCTCCATGAATTTCTCTAACTAACTCAATTACTAAGGGCTCTACCTGAGCATAAGCCTCGGCAGACTCGACAGAAGCAGGCCCCCTAGGAAGCGATACTACGTCTATCTTTGTCTCTTCTGAAGCGTAACTCTCGTAAATCTTCTTATCTGAAGAATCCCACTTATCATGCCCTACCGGATTAACAACTAATATCCTCATTTACTGAACATCTCCTTAACAAGCTCCTCGACAGGCACGTAATCATAATCGAAACCAAAATGTCTAGGACCGAAATACTTAAGACCCTCAGGCGTTCTCCAAACCTCGGGTGCTTTAGCCGCTACTCCATTAACTAACATCCCCTCTCTTAAGTCAGTGTTAGTTATCGGTTCTCCATCATCGCTCAATAAAGTAAATAGGTCTGGCGGCATTACTAACGGCTTGTTATTCACCCAGACCATTATGTGTTCATTCATTATCCAAGACCTCAGAGTCAATCCAGCGAATCTGTCAGTGCCCTTAATCACTGCTTCACCTCTTAAGAAGCCTCTCTCATCCCGCCACTCATACTTCTCAACAACTCCTCTAAAGACTACCCAACCATCAAGAACTTCAGCAACTCTCTCTACAGGGTTTACTCCCCTAGCCCTAGCGTCCAGCACCGCCTCACCCAGCTTATAAGCTAGAGTCAGCGTATTCCTAATAACTACTTTCTCAGCAACTTTCTTAGTTAGCGGCGTGTCAACGACTGCCACGAACTTACCGCTTAACACAGACATGTACCGAGCTATAGACTCGTAATCGTCTATGTCAGCGTACTCTTTAACAACTACCACGTCACCTGTCTCAGAAACTATAGCTGAAGGATACATGGGCACTCCAAATATGTGGACAGAACACTGGTGTAACTCGGGAGCAGCCCTACCCAGCAAGTCGCCGTCGACTGCTGGCAGGTTAAGTCTAGCTCCTATACTCAGCGCGATAGGCGTGTTATCCCCTCCCATCTCAGAAGCTACTACAGCATTCGCTTTAATCCCCAACACACCCTCAAGCGTTTCAAGAGCTTTTAACATAGGGTCAGATATCTTCACGGGCTTCCTACTCTTAAGCCCAGGAGCTATTGAGCCAACATAATAAGGTACTATAATCAGCGAGTCTTCAGGGAGTTCTTCTAGACCTACAATCTTGACACTACCAACTTCTTCTAGAGCTCTCTTAAGGTGCATCAAGCCCTCCCTAGGGTCTCCACCACCTCCAGTACCCAGAATTGTTGAACCGAGAACTAACTTCTTAGCTTCTTCTAAATCTTTAATTAACCACATATATCATACCGATATATTCTGTAATAGTGTTTTAAATATTTCAATATGTTAAGGTTTTTAACTCTATTACGAGTTATTTTCGGTGACTCACGTGGCAATCAGCAGAATTTATATTGTTGTGATTGCTTTAGCTATTATAGTTATAGCGGGTGTTATAGCATACTACGTAGTGAGCCCTCCCGGAGTACCCACTACAACACCTACTACTTCCCCTACCACCCCTCCTCCACCAAAGATGATCATTTATGCGTCACTTTCAGAAATGACTACGGCTGACCCGAGCACGGAATTCTCTAACTCTGTAATGTGGTTGCCCCTAGTGTATGAGCCGCTTCTTTGGTATAACCCTATTACAGACGAGTTCATCCCAGCGCTAGCCACGAACTATAGTAGTAGTGAGGACGGTCTCGTCTGGACCTTCACTATAAGGCGTGGTGCAGTATTTCATGACGGAACTCCTGTCACGTCTCACGCGGTTAAGTCATCTATAGAGAGGACTATAGCGTTAGGTCAGGGGGCGGCGTTTATTTGGGACCCTGTTGAGAGTATTGAGACTCCTGACAACTACACTGTCGTCTTCCGCCTTAAGTACCCTGCAGCACTAGACAAAATAGCTGCTACCGCCTACGCGGCTTACATCTTCAGCCCCAAAGTTGTTGAGTATGCTGGGGCTTCAAACCTAACAGACCCTAAAGTAGCTGACTGGTTTAACAGCGGTAACGAAGCTGGTTCAGGACCCTACAAAATGATTAAGTGGGACCCAGAAAATGAGGTAGTGTTTGAGAAATTTACAGATTGGTGGGGCTGGAAACTACCTGACTACCCCATGAAGTCTGATAACGCGCCAGACGTCTTCAAGATAAGAATTATTAAAGACGCAGTAACTCAGGAGACCTTACTCCTCTCGGGAGGCATAGACATAGCAATGTACGTACCTCTAGAAAACATAGAACAACATCAGAAGAATCCTAACCTGCAAGTAGTCTTTAAGCCGAGCTTCCAGAATCTCATAATGTTAATAAACGTGAAGAAACCCCCGCTCGATAACGTTCTTGTCAGGAGAGCTATAGCTCACGCAGTACCTTATGAAGACATAGTTACTGTGGCTAGGAGCGGATTAGCTAGAGTTGCTAGCGGGCCAGTCCCCTACGGTATGTGGGGTCACTTCGATAACTTGACTTTCAAGTATAACTTAAGCCTAGCCAGAGAATTACTGACTCAGGCGGGCTACCCCAGCGGAATCGACAGGAAACTCATACTCACCTACACGGCGGGAGACATATATGAGGCTAGAACAGCTGAGTTGATTAAGGCTTCCTTAGCTCAGATAGGGATAGAAGTCGAGATAAGACCTCTTAGCTGGGAAGAGCAGTGGGCTCTAGCTCAGAGAGGTTGGGAAGACCCTAACGTAGCTCAAGACTTCTTAGTATTCTACTGGTGGCCTGACGTAGTATCGCCGTTCACGTACTTATACAACATGTTCCATAACGCCAGCAAAATATTCAATCTGTGCTACTATGAGAACCCAGAATTTAACGCGCTAATAGAAGAAGCCGTCACGTTAGAGGGAGTTGATGAAGCTAGAGCTCTGCAACTGTATTACAAGGCACAAAAGATACTCTACGATGACGTGCCTGCAGTCCCGTTATGGGATATGATAGACTTAAGGATAGCTAGAGCAGGTATAAGAAACCTAGATAAAGCTATTAATCCCGCATACCCGACGGTAGTGTTTGCTCAAGTACTTGATGTGGGGGGCTAAACATAAATTATTTTTTAGTTTGTAAGTAATCCTTACCCAGAGGTGCGTTAAGTTTTGCCGGTGTCTAGAGAGTACGTGATTAAGAGGCTTTTATTATTAGTCCTCGTAGTAGTAGGTGTTCTAGTGATTACGTTCGTCATAACTAGAATAATTCCTGCAAGACCCGAGTTTCTTTGGGCAGGTCCTCACGCAACTGAAGAACAGCTTAAGAGAGCTAGGCAGGAACTCCATTTAGATGAGCCTATTTATGTCCAGCTATACTACTACTTACTTGACTTTTTTAGAGGTAATTGGGGTGTTTCTTGGAGGACACGCACGCCTATACTAAATGATTTACTTACGGCACTACCCGCTACGCTAGAGTTAGTTATAACTGCTTTCTTGTTAGCGTCCTTGATAGGTATTCCTCTAGGTATCTACTCTGCCCTAGGATATGGGAGGCTGGCAGACCAAGTAATTAGAGTGTTAACTGTCTTAGGCGCGTCAATACCTGTGTTCTGGGTTGCTCTAATATTTCAGACCGTGATAGGTGTTTGGGCTGGGCTCATGCCGGCAGGTAAGAGAGTTGATGACTACTTAGTGTACGTAACGGGCTTTAAACCCATTACAGGCTTCTATATACTTGACTCGATAATTCAGGGGAACCTGCCGGTTTTTATAGATGTGTTGAGACATATTATAATGCCTGCTTTCGTTTTGTCAATATATCCTCTAAGCCTTAGCTCCAGGATGAGTAGGTCTTTAATGATTGAGGTACTTAATGAGAATTATGTGAGAAGCCTGGAAGTATGGGGGATTCCTCGGAGAATAGTACTCTTTAAGTATGCTTTAAGAAACGTGATAGTTCCGGTGATTGCTTCTCTAGGTTTATCATTTGGCTACACTTTGGTGGGGGCTTTCATGGTTGAGCTCATATTCGTGTGGCCGGGGCTCGGATATTACGCGGGGATGTCGCTCCTTAGTTATGACTACCCAGCAATAATCGGTGTAGTTATCTTAGTCGCTCTATTCTACTCACTCATAAACTTAGTCGTTGACCTAATACACGCGTGGCTGGACCCCAGGGTGAGACTCTGATGTCTGAGTTCAGACTCTACCTAAACTTAGTGAGGAAGAATCCTGTCTATCTAGCGGGCTTAGTAATAGTCTCTTTATTTGTTGTCGTAGGTCTGATTGCTCCCTACATACTCACTAGGCCTGGAGACGCTTGGGGACTCACATACAACGTTAGCAGGAGGTTTATGCCACCCTCACTAGAACACCCTTTCGGGACTGACGAGTACGGCAGAGACTTATTCAATCGAGTACTGCTAGGAACTAGGTTCTCTCTAGTGATAGGTGTTGGTGTAGTAGCCTTGTCATTAGCTATAGGGATCCCCGTAGGTCTTGTCGCAGGTTACGTGGGGGGTAGGGCGGGCACGGCTTTAATGCGTGTGACAGACATGTTCTTAGCTTTCCCGCCACTCCTTCTAGCTATAGCGCTGGCCGCTACGTTCGGCAGAGGACTTTCTAATACTATCTTGGCTCTATCACTATCTTGGTGGCCTTGGTACTCGAGACTAGTCTACCTGCAAGTAAGTAGTGTTAGAAACTTACCATACGTTGACGCGGCTCGAGTAATTGGCATAAGTGAGGTGAGGATTATGTTCAGACACGTACTACCTAATTCACTCACGCCAGTCATAACTCAAGCAACCTTAGATATCGGTTCAGCAATACTTGAGGCGTCTGCTTTGAGCTTCTTAGGTGTTGGAGTACCCCCACCAACGCCTGAATGGGGTCTTCTCGTGAGTAGTGGTTGGCAACTAATTAGTAAGGCTTGGTGGATATCTTTCTTTCCAGGACTAGCCATAGTAGTGACTGTTCTAGGCTTCAACCTGTTAGGAGATGCTGTGAAGGAGTTGATGGACCCACGGCTAAGAAACATACTGAGTATGAGGAGAGTGTAGAAGATGAGCGAGGAAAAGCTACTCAGAGTAAGTGACTTGACAATACATTACCACACTGTTGAGGGCATCATCAAAGCAGTGAGGAATGTTAGTCTAGAAGTTGGTGCTGGTGACTCACTCTGCGTCGTTGGTGAGTCAGGGTCTGGCAAGTCAACACTTGGCCTAGCCATATCCCTATCACTACCTAAGAATGCCGTAGTAGCCAGCGGCTCTATACTTTACAAGGGGGTAGATATACTCAAACTAAAAACACCAGAAATAACCAAATATAGAGGTAAGGAAATCTCAATGATATTTCAAGACCCTGCTACTACCTTCAATCCCCTCTTCACAGTAGGTGAGCATCTCACAGACATCTTAAGACATCACTTCAACATGAATCGAGAAGAAGCTGTCAAGAGAGCTGCAGAATTACTAAGGATGGTTCGGTTACCAGACCAAGCTAGAATCCTTAATTCATACCCTCACGAACTGTCTGGCGGAATGCTACAGAGGGCGGCTATAGCGGCTGCTCTCTCAACAAACCCGAAGATATTGATAGCAGATGAGCCCACCACCATGCTCGACGTGACTACACAGGCTCAAATACTTGACTTAATTAACTCTCTGAAACGAGAGCTAAACCTCACTTTAATCCTCATAACACATAATTTAGGGATAGCTGGGGAAGTCTGTAGCAGGACTGCAGTAATGTACGCGGGCGTCCTACTTGAGGAAGGCCCTACAGAAGACGTAATCCTGAGTCCCTTACACCCCTACACAACAAAGCTAGTTAAGGCTATTCCAACAATAACTAAGACTCAGGGCAGGCTGAGCTACATACCTGGAACGCTACCTGACTTAAGAAATCCTCCTGCTGGATGTCCTTTTGTTGACAGGTGCGAGTTTGCCACACCTGAGTGTAGTGTTTCACTACCTAAGTATTCTTATGTGGGTGGTGTGAGGCGAGTAGCTTGCGTCCTTTACGGTGGTGAGCGGAAATGAGTTCGTTACTTGAAGTCAACGGGCTTACTAAGTACTTCCCAGTAAAGACAGGCCTTTTCGGGAGGGTTGTAGGGTACGTGAGGGCGGTGGACGGAGTATCTTTTGAGGTCGCTGAAGGCACTGTCTTCGCGCTTGTCGGTGAGTCGGGTTCTGGCAAGACTACCACGCTTAGGTGTATATTGAAACTTACTGAGCCCACATCTGGTGAGATACGTGTTGATGGTAGAGACGTGACGCGACTTGGCAGAGACGTGACGCGACTTAAAGGTAAAGAACTTAAGTGGTTTAGGAGGGACGTTCAAGCAGTGTTTCAGAACCCCTACCTCTCTCTCAACCCGAGGATGAGGGTTAAGGATTTGATAGCTGAGCCACTGAAAACACATACTGAAATGAGTAAGGAAGAAATATATAGGAGAGTAGCTGAGGTCTTAGCTCTAGTAGGACTTCCGGAGGCAGTAGCTAATCAGCACCCGCCTAGTTTAAGTGGTGGTCAAGCTCAGAGAGTAGCTATAGCTAGAGCTTTAAGTATAGAGCCTAAACTACTCTTGTTAGATGAACCTACTTCAGCACTTGACGTTTCAGTACAGGCTCAGATATTAAACCTCTTGGTAGAACTCAAAGAAAAACTCAAGCTAACATACTTACTGGTGACACACGACCTCTCTGTAGTTAGGTATATGAGCGACTACGTGGCCGTCATGTACTTAGGTAAGATAATGGAGGTGGGGACGTCAGACGAGATATTCAGCGAGCCCGGACACCCATACACGCTAGCGTTACTCTCTTCAATACCGGAACCAGACCCTCGCATCAAAAAACTAAAGAAGAAGATAATGCTGTCTGGAGAGCCTCCAAGCCCCATGAATCCTCCTAGTGGGTGTAGGTTAAGTAATAGATGCCCCTACGCAATAAAGGAGTGTGTGGCTGAGGAACCAGAATTAACTAAAGTGACAAAAACTCATTACGTGAGGTGCATACGGCATGAAAGCCTGAGTTCCTTAATTAATAATTAAATAGAGAAACAATGCTAACCTCAATTCTGGATGTGTTTCCTTGCTGGGTCCTGTTAGGTTAATATGAGGCAACTATGAAGTGATTTGCTAGTGTTGCTTAAGTAAAAACTTTGATGTATGGTTAGTGTGTTTGGTTCATGAAGGAAATTTTACATCTACTATTACTGAGTATTCTCGCGGTGCTGACGCTACACCTAACACGATCTTCACAGTTGCTGTCTTTCCTTTCAGTTCTTCCTTGTAGTCATCTCGGATTAAGGCAGGACCTACTAGCACTCTTGTTTCTCCGGGCATTATTGTTTCTGTCGGTGGTGTCTGCTCCCACCATCCTATCACGTAAGGAATTCCTGAATCTCCTACTAAGATTATGTCTGCTCCCTCTACAATTATGGGTACGTCGCCCTCGTTCCTAATAGTGAATCTTAGTGTTTCGTTCCAGGACTCCCACGTAGTTGGGGTCACGCTTGCTTCAAGACTCATACTAAAATTAAAGCTTTTCTTAAACAACACAGTACGGTTCTCATAAGGCCCTTTCAACCACACAATAACCTCGTAAGTGCCTTCGGGCCAGGGACTCTCAGTCCAAGACCAGCTATACACGCAGGCGTCAAGCACCCTAACACCAGAAAGATAACTAAATTGAGTAACTACATCCACGTAGTTCGGCGGTTCATGAAGCAATATCTCCATCCCCTTAGGATGTGTCACGTTAATTTTGCCAACCCAATAACCGTAGACACCATTAATTACCGTGTAATTCCGTAGGTCTATATCACCATAAATCTTAATCCTCCAGTAAATCTCCTCACCAACAACAACGAAACCCTCAGAAGTAATATCAGTTATTTTAAGCTGTCCAGAACTAATAGGAGTTGTAGTAGGTGTAGTTGTCGCCGAACTAGATATGGGGGTTTCAATAAACATGAAGTATGCGATAGACCCGCCCACAACTCCTAGAACAACTAATAAGACCGCGAGCAAGAGAACAACTCTCAAACTTAACACACCACATGCATAATTCCCTACGAGCCAATATAAATCACTACTTATGTACTATAACATTATAAGGACTGAAAATATTAGCAAAAGATTATAGACCTCCTATAAATCATTAACAGACTCTATGGAGTTTTATCAATGAATAAATTAAGATAGTTCAAAATTTTAATTTATACTTACTGTTTCCTGCCCTAGTGAAACCTACAGAAGCCTGGGGCGGGAAACTACCTATAGCGGCTATGGGGCTCTCTGTGCTATATTCACTGGGAGCATGAAGACATACACGTACGCGAGATTAACGTGGACTTTCTGGCCGTGGGCATACATGATGTTGGGAGGGCTAGCCAGCAATCTAGGAATACTAGTAGGGATCACAGTATTCATCACGATAAGAACACTGATATACACTTATAAAGACGTAGTGACACTGATAATACCGATAAGTCCTGAATGGCTAGAATACATTCTGGTTGGTTTAGTGATAGTAGTTATGGTGTTATTCAAACCGCAAGGAATAATACCGGAAAGACCCGTGCTGACAATACGCAAAAACAAGATACTCAAAATAAAAGAAGAAGTGTCTAAAACTTCATGAGAAGAACTTCAAGCTTAGTAAGATTTCTTTCCTTTAAAAAGGAATACTAACAAAGCAACTAAAGCTATTATAGATGCTAACACGACCACGATTGCCAGAGTCGAGAACAACGTGTTAGTTCCTGCCTGCGCTACAGGTACCTCCTCAACCGATTTTATTGTCTTCTCGTAGGTTATTCTTATTTCGTGCTCGCTGAGTGTTAGCGGTACCCTAATCACGTCTTCGTTACCGCACTTCAGTATCTGGTAGTTTACAGGCTTGCCGTCCACAAGTATTTTATGTACTTTAATGTTTTGTGGTGTGAATATGGTTACGCCCCCGAATCCCGCGCCTCTGACCTTCATGAGAAGGTCGTTTCCACTTATGTTTAGACTCAATACACTTAGTTTCTCACTAGCTACATAGACTCTTGACTCTCCCTCCTCAAACCTAGCTCTATAAGTTCGGGTGATTAAGTCCTTAACCGCGTCAACGTTGATTAACTCGCTCTTAACTTCTACTAAGAAATTCGCGGTTGCACCGCCCGGAGAGCTAAGGTTCCAGGTTGCTCTACCCTCGAAATACAGTATTAAGAAAGTTGTTGAGTCTAGGTATGACTCTACCTCAACACGTACATTAGACGGATACCCCTGCTGGGTGTTAGTCACGACTTCCTCAAACTCTAGCTGTAGTGCTGGGATGCCTCTCCAAGTAGTGAATCTCGCAGTAGTTACGTTTAGGGGGGTTGAGAACCACGAGATATTTATTCCTATCTGTAGCAGGTATTTTGGGTCTCCATAAAGAGTGTAACCTATGAAACTTAAGGGCACACTAGCCTCACGTACTTTATTTACTTCAGTATTAATCAGATTGAGGAATTCTCGTAAGTTCTGCTGAAACTTGCTAGGCTCTACCTCACCAGATACAGTAAGGTTAGGTCTCAGCCTAATAGACACGCTACCCTCACTCAACCCAGTTATTGAAGAATCTGTCGTGCCATTAATTACTATGACCACCTTAGTAGGGTCTGGAGAGTCAGTCAGGTTCACACCCTCAACCTCAAAGCTCATCTTCATGTAAATCTTGTAACTATAATTGTAACCGACATTATGAGAAGTCACAACAGGAGCTAAAACCAGCAAGAACAGGAAGACAGCAGCAAGAAAAGCAGAGGAGGACTTCACTGCATAGATCACCAGTAACATTATTGTCTCTAAACATTATAAATAATGATAGAATCTTACATAGAATATCCAGCTAATTAAACTACCTCATAAAGTCTCGACAACGTAACTCAACTTACGTTTCCCTAAGCATTAGGAGGCGACTTGCCTAGATGAAAAACCTATCAAAGTGTTGCTCAGGCAAGTCTCTCGACATTAATAAATCTTAGTTTCTTTTACGGCTGAAAGCCTAGCCTTTAGGGCGAGGATAGAGTAGTCTCAGTAGTTTATCTCGACGACCACTTTTTTCCTACTTACGTCAACCCTCTTCAGTGAAGATATGAAGCCTTCTATTACAGACCTTAGTAAGTTCTTAACGAAGGGATTCATAGGTACCGGGTCGTCATTCACTAATAAGTTCACGTCAGATTTCATAGGACACCAGAGTGTCTTGCCAGTAACGTAAGCCTTAACGAATGCTCTGCAAGTCTCGTAGCCGCAATACCCGCAATTTATTTTAGGTGTTTGTCCTTCGAGAAACTCGAGAAGCCTGGACTCAATGAAGTCTGTGATCAAACTAACCTCGTTCTCTCTGAATACCCTAAGAGACCTACTCAATTCAAGCCTTAACCCCTCATCTTCAGACACTACAGCAACGATGTTGCGGGTCACGTCACTCAGAGCTTGAAACTCTTTTAAGTCTTTAACGACTGCTATAGCTTCACCCACACTAGACTCTTTAAAACCCTCTACCACGACTACCGGCGTGTTCAAGTACCTCAAAGAATACTCTAAGTCGTCTACCCACCCACTGTAGAAGATAGCCCCAACACTACTAGAAGACACTAAAACTTCTTTAGCGCCAGCACTAAGATACCTACTACTATCCTTACTAGACACGTCAACGTAGTGTCTCGAGTGCTTCACAACACCCACAACATACCCCCTACTAATCAAATCAGAAACTACTCGAGTAGCTAGGGACGTCTTGCCGCGCTTCCTACTAGCTGAGATAAACCGGATTACGTAAGGATTCACACACACCACCTAAGAGTATGAAGTAGCTACTCTAATAATTCTTGATGTGGTCTTAAGACTTAAATCTCTCTTTCAAGTAATTATATGTGGTTCAACAAACAGTAACGCTTAAGAGGGTGTTGCGTCATGAGGTGTCCGTTCTGTGGTTATGAAGGGCCTGAAGAGAGCTTCAAACTACTTAGAGAACCCTGGAAATTCAGATTCTACACAGTCAAGAGGCTTCAATGCCCTAAATGCTCGGGAATCTTCAACTACTACAGTGGCGTGACTGCTGAAGGTAAGAAACTAGAATTCTTGATTAGAGTGAAGCCGAGAATTAAAAAGTAAGTTGTTTTTGAGGAATACTTAAGAGTCTTGCTTAAGTTTTCGCTTCCGCGTCACTCCTTAGACTCTCTAGTAGTTTCGTGACGTCAACTATAGTCTTAGGTATCTTGACTCTGACAGTCTTTCTCGGGTCTACTACCTGACTTATCTCTAGGTCTGTAGCCACGCTCGCAAGCATGTAGGCCTCGTGCCAACTCACTCCAGTAGCGTGAGATATAGCCTCAACACTTACTTGAACAGCTTCTCTGACAGCCTTCTCTAGGTTTTCGTTAGAGACCAGCACGAAAACCCACTCCCCGTACTCTAAGACAGGCCATTTAGGAGCTGATTTCTTGATTACGTCTAAAACTACCAAGACCCTCCCGCTGACCTCACAGCCAGTAACGCAGACTTCACCGTCTCCCATCGCGGCATGCAGGTCTCCAAGCCCGAATAGCGCCCCCTCAGCTTCTACTGGGAGGTATATCGTTGAGCCTTCCGTGACGTACTTCGTGTCAAGATTGCCTCCGTGCCTGCCGGGAACTCCAGTCGGGGTTTTCTCGCGTGTCGCAACACCTACTACACCAACCATCTTCCTAGCGTTAATTACAGACCCTCTGAAAACCACTTTATCACCCATGACGTAGCACTTCCTGACCTTGACTTCCTTGACTAAGTCGGTTTTCTCGCGTGTCGCAACACCTACTACACCAACCATCTTCCTAGCGTTAATTACAGACCCTCTGAAAACCACTTTATCACCCATGACGTAGCACTTCCTGACCTTGACTTCCTTGACTAAGTCTGGAAGCGCTCCAGCACCGGGGAGAGTGACTAAGAATCCCTCACTGCTCACGTCTATCTTCAATATCTTAACTACTAGAGCATCACCTGGCTCAACACCCTCAACGTATACAGGACCTGTAGCGGGGTTGACAGCACTCCAGTCAATCTGAGTGACTAACTGCTCTTCACTAATTAACTGATTAGAGAAACAGTCTCTAGTCTCAATCTCTAGTATCGTTCCTGGCTTAACCCTAGCTACAGGCTCTAAGTCAGGTGAGAAAGCATAGAATACTCTCGAGTCATCAATCTTAACTATTCCTGCATCACTACTCAACCGAATTCACCCGAAACTAAAACCTCGTATTAGCAAGTATGCCAGAGAATATAAGTAGAGTCTCACGAGATTAGGGGTTCACGCGCAGGGGTGTCTAGCGTTAGTATCGGTGAACTCTCTGTGTGAGTAACTTAATCACCTAAAGTCCTTATGTAGTATTACTTGAGATTTCTTTAAGGGGTTAATAATGCCGCACTCAGACCTCTACATGTTGCTTAAAGCGCTTGAGAGAGATGTTGAGGCAGTATGTCTAGAGTTTGAAGAGAGTGAAGTGTGTAAGAGAGTCGCTTCAGTGATAAGAGCTTACATGAGGAGAGTTGAAGACAAAACAATATCAGAGTTCCTGAGGAGCTACTTCTACTAGAAGCACCTAGCAAGACACTCAGCTAGAATCCTGCCTCTCTCAGTCAGTCTTATTCTTCTCCCTTCTTCCTCTTCCACGACAAGACCTAAAGTAATAGCTTGCTTCAACGCGTAATATATCTGAGAACCAATAACCCTCCTAACGTCAGTGAACGTAGCTAACCCACCACTCCTACCCAGAAAGAGTAAGAGCCTCCCAGTAGTAGTTAAGAGTTCTTTCTCAAGCTCAGGCACTTAATCACCAATACAGTATTGCTGAACACCAATATAAATCGAACTAATACGTAATACGTACAACGAAAAACAACATATTTATTAACTTCTTAAGAAGTAAATAATCGGTGATCGAAAAACGAATAACGTAAAACGATATAAGACAAGGAACAAAGAAAAAATAGACTTAAGCTCTGTTAACGGATTCTGCAGAGCTCTAGCTAAAGCAGGATTCATAGTTAGTCCAGCAACAGTGAGGAAATACATTAAAGAATTTTGTAAAGCGGGGTTAGCACCTCATGAAGTATGTAAAGACTTCAAAACATGAGATAATTAGAGCAGTGAGAGAAACAATCTACAATAAGTTAAGGAGTAGCTCGGGAAACTCAATAACTATTACCGTCAAGAAAGTCATTGAGGTTTTAGAGCTAGATAATCACGCAGTGAGAACAGAGGTGGGTAGGGTCCTTGCAAGACTTGAAGAACTGGGTTATCTGAGGAGACACAATAGTGGGAGGCCAGCCAAGTACTTAATCACTAGTAAGGGCTTGAAGTGGGTTAAGGAGGAACGAGCTCGAGTGCTCGACCGAGTGTTGAGAAGGCTTAGCACGCGGACGTAGAGAAGGTCTCTAGCTCTTCAGGCGTGGGAATCACCTGAATAGTTATTCTTTTTCTCCCAGCTTTAAGAATCCCTGAACCTACTGGCGCTTGAGTTAAGTAGTCTGCTTCAGCGTCTGAGAGCTTATATATCTTCTTACACGCGTCTCTCCCCTCAGGCTCCTGCCTCATGAGTAAGGCAGTAGCTGACTGCTCAAGTATAGTCTTTTCTTGAGGACTCCTAACAAGGTCTTCAGCTCTTTGAGTCACGTATATGAAGACTACCCCCTGCTTCCTGCCCCTCCTAGCCAGGTTCTCGAATAGTCCTAATATGCTCGGAGTCTCCACGAATAACCAGGCTTCATCAACGAAAAACACGCTCTTCCCGGGAGTCTTAGTCAAGAGTGTGTTGTACGCGTAAGTAGATATGAGGGCTGAGACAAGAATCTTCAACCTCTTGCTCCTCAAGCTCTTCAAGCCGAAGACTACGTTGCTGGAGAGCTTTGGCGGCGCACCCCTAAACACGCGTATGTCTGGGGGAGCTACGGCTCCCTCAAGCAACTTACTCAAGACAGGGTCTCTGAGATTAGCTACGAATTCTTCAATGTTTGAGACTGAGTCACTCTTGACGAAGAGTTCTTTTCTTAAGACCCCCTGCAGCTTCTTAGGTATAGCGTAGACCTCTGAGAGTAAGTCAGACACTTGACTTATGTCTAGGTAGTTAGCTTGAAGTAGTCTTATTGGGTCGAGACCTAGTTCTTGGCTCTCGTCAATCTCTATAGGTGATGCCTTAAAGCTTCTCGCAACTCTAGTATACTCTGACTCAGGGTCTATGCCCACGTAAGTGACTTTCTCAACACGTTCTCTTAACCTCTTAAGATACAGCTTAACACTCATAGACTTGCCAGAACCTGACACACCTAAAACCACGAAATTCAAGTTAGGCTTACTCCACAAATCCAGCATCACGGGACTCCCCGACCCGGAAAAACCTAGAAAGACTCCGCCGTCGTCATGCATCTCCTCATCTACTAAAAAGAATAGCGGTTTTAGACTAGCTGTGTCTGTGTAGGTTTTCTCAACACACGCTAGAAGACCGCATAACTTGAACTCATACAGTTCTCTCTGAATAGGCGGAGCTTCAACCTCCACGCCAAACCCCTTAAGCAAGGTCTTGACTCGCTTCAACCTCCACGCCAAACCCCTTAAGCAAGGTCTTGACTCTCTCCTCAACCTCGTTCAAGACTCTCAACTCAGGAGCTCTGATGACTACCAGCAAGTAAAACTCTATCAAGTCAGACCCGCGCATGACTCTCTCACCAAGCTCTCTGAGAGCCTCAACCTCGTGAGCAGCCTCAACAAGACTCGCGAAAGCAGACTTCCTCTTAACGGCAGACTCTACTAGGCTCAGAGCCTTAGGCCTAGACACGGACCTGAAAATCAGCGCGACCTCCCACACATCACTAAAGAGTGTGTAGAGGAAAGACTCGGGGAGAGTTGAGGGGTAGCGGTAAGCGATCAAGACTCTAGCGTAAGACCCGTCACTCAGGTACAGAGTCTTGACACCCGCGAGACCCGCGACCTCAGGTCTTGGGGGAGGCCCTACCTCAACGGACCTAAAGTAGGGTATGGAAGTCTTTAGCGAGTCACTCAAGCCTAAGTAGAAGTCTGTATAATCGACTATGAAGTCGTGTTTCCCGTACCTGAATTTCTCGACTCTCCTCCTAGCAAGAATCACGCCCGACTTAACTGACGATACGAGAGCTTCCCACTCTTTAAGCACTGAGTCTCTCTCGATGTCTGATAATATAGTGAAGCTGACTCCCTCTAGCTTAAACCACTTCAATCGCAACCCCTAATAAGAGTGGAAGTCCTTATAAGCAAGACTCAATAGTTGGTGGGGTCTTTAGTGAAGGGCTTAAGCAGTCTAGTAGTTGCTCTCCTACTACTCTCCGTTGTAGTACCTGCTTCAGCAATCCTAGTAAGTAGAGTTAGGGAATACACTAACGCAGTAAGGAGTCAGGTCACCCCGACTCAGCCAGCAACTCTCGCAGCCTACCTACTCAAGAATAACGACAAAGACCTCCTCATAGTGTGTAACTACGGACTCAGAATAATCGAAGACATTCAAGTCTTAGATGACTTAGGTAACCGCGCGAAATTAGTTAATTCTCTAGCGCCTAAGACGTGCTACCTAGCTACCCTACCAGCGAGGAACTGGCACTCCCTGATCGTCGGGAATCAAGTAGTTAACGTCTTGAGGGTATCGTGAGACTCTTATAAAGACTTCCCCCTAGTTAGTGGGTGTTTCAATGCTTAAGTCCAGAGTCGGTGAAGCCGGTTTGTATACTTCCATAGTCATGGCTTTAATTTTAGTAGCTTACGCCTCACTCTACATAAACTCACTAAACAGCATGAGTCAACAACAAAACTACCTCACGGAGAGTCAGCAGATAGAGTCTCTCAAGAAAGCAGAAAACATATTCTTCAAGTACGTCCCCAGAGAAGAAGCGATATACGCTACCTCAACAATCGCTACCTCAATCAAGACCATAGTGATCTATAACGCGGCGAGCGTCGTATACAGTAGCTTAGTAGAAGTTGAGTTAGCCCCGTCTTCTTGGGTCAAGATAGTTGAGGGAGCTCTAGCCAGGCTCGTCGCTGAAGACAACTACATCTTGGGAGTAATTACAGAAAACGGCAACCTAGCTACTTGGTCTCCGCAAAAAGAAACAAGTATTGAGTTGAGCGCGACTCTACTACCTGCAGTGAGGTATCAGAGCTTCGTAAACGGTCATCCCAAGTACGTGAGCCTAGCAACAAACACTACACCCAGCGAACTCGTGTGTGACGTCGACCTCAACACAGAATGTGTAGGCACGCTAGACGTAACGTTCGTCAACGATCGTAGGATAGTCGTGAACGCGCCAGCACTATACGCCGACTTAATAGGGGCTTACGTGTGGGTTGAGGAGCCAGTTAACATAACCTTGAGCATAATATTCGCTGAAAACAACTTTAACGTCCCGGCAAACATAACACTCTACTACTTACTACTACCACCTAACTCACGAGTAGTAGACGTAATAACTTACAGACATCACGTGAGTTACGCGACACACGCTACACAACCTCTCAAGAAAGTCATCATTAGAGAGTATCTCAGGAAGTCGGTAGTGGTTGACTTAGTGAGCTTCACTATTAGTGAGTCAATAACTCGTGCAGGCACTCTAGTAGTGCTCGCGCTCGCTCTGAGCCTGCCTCCAGGGCAGTACCCTCAAAACCCTACTATACTACTCGATATAGAGTTAGTTGAGGTGAGTTAACTGAGTTATGAAGCAAGATATCACGAGTTCGTCACTATAGGTGATGTGTCGTTAATTAACGAGAGAGTCTTCGGGCCTCTCAGACTAAAGCACATGACTTACTTATTCTTCTCGCTCCTCATACTCTGGAGAGCTCTGTGGTCTGGAACACCCCAGCTACTCGGGCTCTCAGTACTCGCGGCTTCTCTAGCGCTAGCTTCGGCCGCGTACCCGAAGAAATCACTTTCTTTAGAGTCTCTCATACTAGCTACGCTACTGTCTCTAGTGGAGTTAATCACGTTCAGGAAGAGGTCACTCAAGAAATGAAGGTCGTGATACCCTACACAGTAAAGCACTTCATAGACCTCACCGAATTAGGAGGTAGTAGAGTAGTTCTCTCCCCCTACGACTTAGAGACATTAGTTGTTGAGGGCTTAAAGATACAGCCTAAAATAACTTTAAATTCCCGAGCCGGCTTCAGGGGGTTCGCAGAAGCCAGCTACTCGTGTGAGAATCCCGTACACGTTTCTAGAGACCTCGTCGAGTGTTCTGCATTGGCAGGCTTCTCACACCCAGAACACGGGGTAGCTATAGTGAGAGACGCTAAAAACTATAAAGTAATCACTAGAGACTACGTGTTTGTTGGTGAGACCCTAGCTAGTGAGGCAAGGCCGGGAGCTTTAGTCGTGGCAGTTCATGACGGGAGTAGCGCTCACGTGATTTTAGCTAGCTATGATGACTACGTAGTCTACCGCGACGCCTACGAGGAGAAGCCTATTAAGTGCTCGCTAGGCTTCAAGATAGGTTCTTGCGTATTCAGTGATGGCAGGTCTATAATTATTCAGGAGAGCAAGACTTACGAGGTAGGGTTTCCTGCCGAGGCCGTGGCGAGCACTCCTAGAGGGCCTCTACTCAGGTCTGGCGAGTGGCTCCTCTACGTCGACGAAGAAGAACTGAAGCCCTTAGTCAGGTCTGGAGGTAGTTTCGCAGGCTTCATTCACGAGCTACCCGCCTTCATAGAAGGAAAGAAGCTGAAGATTCTTGACTCGGGAGCTCTAGTAGATTACGTGAGCGTAGCAGGCAACGCGTCTGCCTGGAACTTAGTAGTTGATGACCTCGGAGATTTCCTGAGAGTTATTGACTTGAGACTTAAGGAAGTCTTGCGAGTACCTAAAGACCTAGGAGTTGATTGCTGGGCTACTATAGACGGGGTACTGTGCTGTAGGGGGCTCTGGTGCGGCATAATAGATTCTGGAGAGACTATAGTAAGTATAGAGCCTTCTCTCAAGAACCCACACACGCTGAAGATTTACTCAAACACACCACTCACCGTGAAGTACGGGGAAGAAAACATCAAGTGTCTCGATGTTTGTGAAGTCTCTGAAGAAAGAACTTCAGCAAGAGAAGACGAGCACGACTTAACACTAGAACACTTACTAAGCACTACAGAAGTTAAAGAAACCTCAACACGTCCTCAACCCCCACATAATTACTAGGTCAGTTAGAACTCTAAGTCAGTAAGAGAATACCACACGCAACAGCCCAGCACACCATAAAATAAGAGCTAGCAAATCAATCAAGACTAGAAAAGCACTCAATCTTGGCAGACCATATCAAAGACCACAAAAAGAGACTAGACACTAAAGAACGCGCTTAAGACAATTAATCAACACCCAAACTCAATCACTACTCAAACATTAACTATCAGATGATTACGTAGTTAGAATTTTATATTTAGGCCGCGAATAATTTAATTGGTGTGACATCATTGAATAAGAAACTCAGCTTACTAATACTAGTCATAATCTTCCTAACATTAACGACAGCAATAATACCAAAACCAATTAAGGCCTCAGATGGTGTGGGAATACATGATGATTTCCCTCACGCAAGAGTAGTAGTAACTCACGTAGTAGATGGAGACACGATCCACATCTCACCTCCAGTATACGTTCAGGGAAGCTACAGAACCGTAGTTAGGTTAGCTGACATAGACGCGCCCGAGCTGAACCAACCTGGAGGAGCTGATGCCAGGGGGGCTCTAATAGGATTACTCGCAAGTTATGGTAGTGTAGTTCTTTTAGATATAGATAAGAGTGAAAACGCTGTCGACGAGTACGGCAGAGTAATAGCAGTAGCTTACGTAAGAGTAGACGACACTACCCTACTAAACGTGAATAAGTGGATGGTCGAGAACGAGTACGCGAACATAGAAGATCTTGAGAACGACTTCAACCCTAGCAAGTGGAGTCTCTACATAACATACGAGAAAGAAAAAGAAAAACTACCAACCATTAATAAAATACCGCTCTACACAGGAGATATAAGCTATGGGACATCTTGGGGTGTTAGAGTCGCTACCACACCAGACCACAAATACTTAGGCGTAGCTTTCTCTGAATATGGCGGCGACTGGGCATTGAGAATATACGTTGTGAGTAAAGACGGTGATATAGTGAGGGAGTATAGGTACGGACCAGACAAATATAGTTCAGACCCAACACAGAGCAAGTACGCGAACGTGTTTAGGGGGATGATAGATATAGCTGCGAATGAGACAGGATTCCTCCTAGTATGGACAAACTTCACTAGGAGAGTCGGCACGACAA
>Ga0209394_1000144_pt1 | contig 68486 bp, 63 predicted proteins | sample JNZ201metaG_FD_184122 | JGI IMG/M metagenome (GOLD analysis project Ga0209394, IMG submission 184122) | Hot spring microbial communities from Jinze hot spring, China to study Microbial Dark Matter (Phase II) - JNZ 20120812A (SPAdes) (version 3) ...
AGTTGTTTACTGTTTGTAGTGATTTTTGATACATTATTGAGGCTTGGTAATTGATTAATGTAGATTCAATTAAACTATATAGTGTAATTCTTTCTGATGATGATTTTGGGAGTCTTCCTTATACTATACTGTATTATGATATAGTCTAGAAGCAGAGGCATCTCTAGTATTAAAGCTTCGATAACTCTATCAATACCTTCTACAACAGCTATTGATGAATATTGATATGTCTTAATATTATTAACCTTCAGCAAGATCTATCTCTATGAAGAGTACAATAATTCATGAGATATATTCTTCATACTATAGACCTATTGATACATAACTTCCACATCTATGTTTTACAATCATCAGACTACGAATATATTCAGAACAATTATTCCCACACTATATGTTGGCTATGCGTAGAGACTTGATATATTTAACAACATTCCTACATATATTAATATTATCTCTACACACAACCTCGAATACTATAAAACCATTGTATCTTGTTCTCATTATCCATGTCTCGATCTTATTCCAATCAACTGTACCAGTAGTAGGTGGTTTATGTTGATCTCTATAACCATCATTATCATGGATATGCATTACCTTAATATATCTTCCAGCAGTGTTCAGAAATTCATCAATATTCTTGTTAATGTTTGCGTGACCAATGTCTAGACATATACCAACATCTCCATCAAGTACTGAGATAAGTTGTATAAGTTCCTTTGGTCTAGATCCAAACAAGTGCTTCTCTATTATGTTCTCTATAGCTATGGCTATACCTCTATCTCTAGCTTCTCTAACTATATATCTGAAGAACTCTAGATTAAGCTCTAATGCTCGATTTACAGCATAGAGAGGATGAATAACAGCTATTTTTCCATTGATTTTGTTGATAAAATCTATCCATTTAATAAATCTAGCTAAACCATTGGGCGAAAGAGCTACCTCAGGCTCCATCTCGTCATAAGGTATATGGACAACATCAACACTATTAGATATAGTTGAAACATTATCTAGAATTTCATGTATATATCTATCTTCAATAGCTTTACCACCAAAAGCAACAAAGTTGTTGTATGAAACTTCTACACGAAGACCATCACTTACCAAAGCTTCTATAGCTCTCTTAGGAGTTAATGAAACATATAGCATTGTTGAATATGTATAGTAGACCATGATCTACTACCCATATATCTCTTAACCAACTATACTAGAAATTAAAAGGTGTAGAGAAATATGGAACTAGAGATACAGATATCGATATACACAACAAGTATACCTAAATAATTAATTCCAGATATGTTCAAATGAAACCAGATGCGATATTTCCAGATCGAGAGTAGAGGTCTAGAGTCTAATTTATGGCCATGGTTTACTGCTTTTATTTCTAATTATTTTTAAGAAGATTCTCCCAGAATTCAGCTTCCTGTACTTCTCCTATTACAACAGCCTTCACTTTGCTATTTACTACAATAACAGTCTGTGGTACAGCCATAGCGTAGTGCTGAGGTACACCGTTTTTTGTCTCGATATCAACTAGCATCATGAAGAGTTCTGCTGCAGTTCTATCAGTATCTATCCAGAAAGCTCTATAGTTATCTGGATAGTGTTTTTGGAAAAACTCATACATATTGTGGCAATGTGGACATGTAGTTAATCCAAACATCAATATACATGGATTAGGTAGAGCTGTATCCTGGAACTGAGATAGAGAGACTTCTAGCTCATCAACAACGATCTTTCCAAAAATTCTTGAACCTAGATATAGTGGAACACCTTCGCCATTTCTTGGAGTTTTGTTAAATGATATAGAGATGATCACTACTGAAATACTTACCAAAATTATCAATACTATTACTACAACATACAGTAGAGAGAGCTTTGGCTTCTCTTTCTTTTTGATCAATATAGCACCCAACTTATGTCTATAACTCAACTACTTAAAATCTTTAATTAAGATCTAGACAGACTACGATGATGTAGAATGATTGAATCTGTTATTGTGTTCTACATACGGAACACATTAGCTATAAATTCTCGTAGCTGTTCTGTATCTTTGATATATGTTTATAACAATCTGTAAAGCTTATAGAATTCAGAGAAATGTGTATGGTGTTATCGATGTATGTAGGGTATCCATCGAGATTTGAGGCATATGGTGCTGTCAAGATCTATGAGCTTAGCAAGGTTCAGGTTCTTCTTGGTGTAGGCGGTAGCTCTAAACCTGGTTTATACGGTATAGCTAATTTCGATGAATTTATTAGGACTGCTGAATCTACTGCTATAGTTGTTCCAACAAGAGATGAGGATCCTATGGTTCTTGAGGGTGTCTTAAGAGCTGTGCCTATATATTCGCCGTTAATAGTTGTTTCTGCTTCTACTCAAAAGCCTCTAAATGTTTATGGTATGGAGATGGATATAGCTAAGACTCTCTATAGAGTTACAGGAAGACCCACAATAGTTATTCATCAAAGGGATCCCGTCTTAGCTGATATACTTAAAGACAGTATACCAAATATTATCGATGAAGATGGACTTATTCATTATGGTAAAGGTGAAGCACTATTAATAGCAACTCTAGTTGCAGATGGTATAGGTGTAGAGAATATTGGTTTTATTGATGCTGATAACTATATACCTGGAGCTGTAACAGAATACACATTAATATACTATACCGTTCTCAGGATGGCTGAGTCTGATTACAAAATGGTTAGAGTTTCGTGGGGATATAAGGCATATGGATCTGTGGAATTCTACCTCAGGAAAACTGGTAAAGCTTCTCAAATAGTTAATAGTGTCTTGAACAAGGTGCTGTCTTTTAGACGTAGAATAGAGACAGAGATAATCAAGACGAGCAATAGCGGTGAACATGCTATGAGTATGAAGCTAGCTAAAGAACTTACATATGCAGGTGGATATGCTGTAGAGACGCAAGAGCTTGTAAGTATTCTGGAGATGTGCTATATAGATGTAGATACTGGTCGCTGTCCTTCTCTACCACACAGCATTGAAATCTATCAAGTAGAGTCTAGAAATCCCCATATTCATTCAGAAAAAGGTGAAACACATGTAGTTGAAATGATAATAGATAGTCTATCGACGATATATCACTCGAAACTGGGTAGTGATAGTAAAAGTAGAAGCCATATGATCAGTATATTGAGGGAATTAGCATACGAATCAGAACCACCTCTACCGCAAGTATACAGATACCCAGATATAAATGCTAGAGCTTTTATGGATAGACTTCTTTCTGAAAGCAGATTATGTGTAGCATATGGATTATGAGGTGTCAAGTTCTTCTAGATCAGAGACACTTAACAGAATAATTATTGCTGCCCTAAGTAATGATGTTATATGTAGGGAGAGGTTTTGGATAAGTGTAGCAACATGAGGGTACCTGGGGTATATACACTACTCATTAATGTTTCTATAGATTTCTGCACTACTGTTGGTTCTCTTGGATATATATGTATTGATAGCGGTATGTATAGCTATATAGGTTCTGCTAGAGGTTTTGGAGGTATTGAGGCTAGAGTTAAACACCATATAGATAGAGTTAAGAAGAGACTGTGGTGGCATATAGACTACATAACTAGCTTAAAGGCGGTAGAAATTGTAAGTATTGTATATGCAGAAACTGTAAGAGATCTAGAGTATATGCTTGCCAACTTTCTAGAGAGATCTAGTTGCTGGTCTATAGCTGTACCTAGATTCGGTTCAACAGATAAGAGAAGCTCTACACATCTGTTTAGGTGTTTATGTAGCTTTAGTAAATGTCTAGATGAACTCACGGAGATGTATATATCAATAGGTCTAAGACCATGTGTATTACAGTTCAATAATCATAGTCCTAGACTAGAGAGGTAGAGGATGATTCTGAGCCTTAGGCTGTAGGGAAATGCTGTAGTCTCTAGAGATCTAGATTAGGTTAGAGCTTCTGGTATCGTGGTTCCATAGACATGGTAGAAGATATGAGTGGAGAAAGTACAGAGATTGGTATAGAGTTCTTGTAGCTAAATACATGCTGATTAGAACAAGATCAGAAGCTGTTGAAAAGGTGTATAGAGAATTTATTGAGAGTTTTCCTATACCAGAAGCCTTATGTAAAAGCCGATGTACTGATGTCTAGATGTTCTTCAAAAAGCTTGGTCTTCTCCATGGAGCTAGAAGGATTAGGGATTCTGTATATATTGTTATCGAGAGGTATGGTGGGAGAGCTCCAGGTAGATTTAGAGAACTAGTAAAGATTCATGGTATAAGTAGGTATATAGCTAATGTTCTACTAATTAAGGTATGTAGAGTACCGACACTATTTGTAGACATAAATGTTGCTAGATCCGTCAAGAGATTTCTAGAATAAATAGAACAATGTATTTAAACAAAGAATAATAGCTATGTATCACAAAACTTTATAAAACATGGTTTGCCTAAAGTAGTGATAGGCAAAAGGTACTAGTTTATGAGTAACAGTTATGTTTTTGGTGTTAAAGAGCTTGACGATGTTCTAGCTGATACGCCTTACCCTGGCTCTATGGTTGTTGTTGCTGGTCATCCTGGTTCAGGTAAAACAACACTTGCATCAACAATATGCTACGCCAACACGTTAAAAGGTCATAAATGTCTCTACATTTCTTTCCAAGAACCTAGAGAAAAACTCTATAGAACTATGAAGAAACTAGGTATAGATCTAGAAGAGCAAGAGAAACAAAACATGTTGAAGTATCTCTGGTTTCCTGTAGTTAAAGGGATTGAGGAGATCGTTGAGGTCATAGATAGATCTATACATGATCTTAAACCTTCGGTAATAGTTGTAGACTCTGTTAATGTATTGTTCACATACGTTTCTGATCCAGATAGACGTGCATGGCTACAGAATTACTTCTACCAGTTACCAAGATTTATTGAGTGTCTATCTATTCTTGTTGCAGAACTTCCTTTTGGTGAAGAAAAACTCTCTCTAGGGGGTATAGAGTTTGTAGCTGATATTATCCTTATACTTAAACATAGAATATCTGTTGATAGACTTGTTAGATATATGGAGATTAGAAAGGCTAGAGGTGCACCTATAAGGATGGCGCTATTTCCTTTTCAAATAGTTGAAGGTAGAGGGCTTCGGATATTTGTTCCACCTGTTCTGAAGGAGATAACAGTACCTAAGAAGTGTTATCATTTCTTGAGTCCTGTGTTAACGAATGTATTTGAAGAAGTATGTTCAGGAGAGGTGATACTCACTATAATGTCTCCCTATATTGATACTCTATATCCTTTGATACTTGTATTTGATATAGCTATAGCGAACAACCTTAAGCTTCTCTTCATGAGCTATAAGTATAGTGTTGATGAGCTACAGAACGCTATCTTGAAAAACATGACTAGATTTGGATTATCCTCTAACGTTATTGAAGAATTCTGTAGAAAGCGTATAGTTTTTGATGCTGTGAATCCATATACGTTCTCGTTAGAAGAACTGCTTATGGGTAAGCTCGATCTTGTGGATAGCTATAAACCAGATATACTCACTATCCATGGTCTAGAGATGCTTAAACCAATTATAGACGAGAATCCCTATAGATTCTTCAGCCTTTTGGCGAATCTAATTCTCTATTTAAAGAAGATGGGTGTAGTAACGTTCTTAATGTTATCTGATTTATCTAAAGAAACAACAAGAATGTTTGCAAAACTTTCCGACACAATTATACGCTTACTCTATATTAAAAAATCCGATGTTATTGTTCCCTACATTTACCTGTTTAAGAGAGGGTTAGATCCAAAGATCTACAGAGTTGATGTGGAGAACTATCTTAAGGAATTCTCTAAATCAATATCTTGTAACTCTAAATAATAGAGAGTGAATGTAGAGATGTTTTGAAAATCATCGATATGTTGTAATCTATGGATAGATGTAACGGCTGTAATGGTGTGTACCATCTCTATACATAGATTCTGAAATTTCTAGAACTTTGGAAACTGGTTAATAGGAAACATAACTATATTGCAAAGGTCCGTTATTATCGATATGGAATCATTAACACGTTTGCGTACTTCAATACAGAACACACCAGCTCTATAGTTTTGAAACTTCTTCACCAGGTTTAAGTACTCTATATGCATTAATGCGTGTACCTGCACCTATTACTGCTCCGATTTTAACATATTCTCTTCCTCTTCTAGTGATCTTGAAGCTTCTCGCTATTTTTACTTCTTCTGGAACTATGTTTAACGTTATTACTCCAGGCTCTATAACACTATTGAATCCTATAACTGAGAAACCTATGTATGATCTACTCCCTATAGTTGTGTTTTTCTGTATAGAGCTCCACACAATCTCTGTATAGGAGCCTATAGTTGTGTCTCCCTCTATTGAGACATAGCTTCTCACAAGGCTATGGCTACCCACATATGTTTTTCTACCTATATATACAGGTCCCTTAATGATAGCGTAATGATCTATCTCGACATCATCTTCAATGATTACGGGACCTTCAATAACTGCATTAGGTGATATCTTAGCGTTACTACTTATGGATGATCTATCTATCTGCTGAAGTATGTATAGAGAAGCTCTCAGTAGATCCCATGGATACTCTACATCTATCCACCATCCACTCCATATACATGGTTTTAGCCTATATCTATTGTTTATAGTGTTTAGAGCTTCTGTAACATTTCCATAACTCTCTACATATTCTATGAACTCTTTCGGCAGTATATATGCACCACCAACAACATAGAGACTCTGGTATCCATGTATAGGTTTCTCTATAAATCTCTCTATAGATCCTGATTCGTCTAGAACTGCTGTACCATAGCTCTCTACATCTTCTTCGGGTATGAGAACAACGCTATAGCGGTTTTCGATATATGTGGAGAAGAGTTCTTGATACATATCTCTTGGCGCTATTATATCGCCGTAGAGGAGAACAAAGTCTCTATGAATAGAATCTTTTGCAGAAATTATTGCTCCCTCTATGTCAGGCTTCTTTTGCTGAATAAGCTCTATCTCTAGATATCTACCATATTTGACAGCTATATCCTCAAAATCCTTTGGGTTGTTTATAACCATATATACATGTCTAATACCAATACCAACTAAGTTGTTGAGAACATATTCAACAATATGTTTACCAACAAGACTAAGGAGTGTCTTAGGTTTACCGCTAGTCAAGATCTTTATTCTTTCCCCAATACCACCAGCAAGAATTACAACAGGTATGTCTATAGCCATAGACACACCGTTTTATTCGACTGTGACAGTTTTTGCGAGATTCCTAGGTTTATCTGGGTTAAGACCTTTTCCAATAGCTGTATAGTAGGCTATAAGCTGATACGGAATAGTATATACTATTGATGCTGTATAAATTGATAACCTGGGTAGCTCGAAAACGATATCAAGTCTCTTTTTAGCTTCTTCATATCCTTTTGGTACCAAGCCTATAGTCAATGCTTTTCTTGCCTTCATCTCTTCTATATTTCCTAGAATAAGTTCTCTATATTCATCATTAAGTACTGTAAAGAAAACAGGAAATCCTTCTTCAATAAGAGCTATGGGTCCGTGTTTGCTTTCTCCAGCAGGATATGCTTCTGCATGTATGTAGGCTATTTCTTTAAGCTTGAGTGCACCCTCCATAGATATGGGTACACCTATACCTCTACCAAGATAAAAAGCATTTCCATGCTCTTTCAATTTCTCGCTAAACTTCTTTATTCGTGGTTCATAGATATTTATAATGTTTCTCGATATCGATGGTAATTCAGAAAGTTCTCTCTCGATACTCTCTATTGTTGACATTATTTCAGATCCCAAAAGCTTAGCCAACTTAACAGCTATAGTTATGAATACTAGAAGCTGGGATGTAAATGTTTTTGTTGCTGCAACACCTATTTCTGGACCAGCTCTAGTGTATATAGCGATATCAGATTCTCTAGGTATAGCACTATCAATAACATTGGATATAGCTATAACTCTAGCTCCTCTCTTCTTTGCCTCTCTTATAGCCATTAACGTATCTATTGTTTCACCAGATTGACTAACAGCTACAAGTATATCTCCTTCCCTAAAGATCTTCTTAAACCTAATGTATTCAGAAGATATAAAGGTAGTTGTGTTAATTCCGCAAAGAATATTCAACATATATTCTCCTGCTAAAGCAGCATGAAAAGATGTTCCACACCCAGTTAAAAATACTCTATCTGCATTAATCAATAGTCTAGAAACTTCCTCAACTTCATCAACAATACTAAAGAGAGTGTTCTTAAGAGCTATGGGTTGCTCATGAATTTCTTTAAGCATGAAATGAGGGTACCCTTCCTTCATAGCCATATCTGGAGTCCAATCTATTACTCTCACTCTATTTCTCCAATCTATAGCACCTCTATCAATATTCTCTATATATATATTTGTAGGCGATATATAGCCGAAATCTCCATCATTTAGCACGATAATCCTATTCGTATACCTTAGAAAAGCAGGTATATCACTCGCAATAAAGATAGCTCTATCTCCTACACCTATAACAAGTGGAGATACATTCTTGATGAAGTATATTTTGTGAGGATCAATAGAGGTGATAACCAGTAGTGCGTATGTCCCTTTGAGAATCTTTACCAATTGCTTAACAGCTTCAAGAACTGTAAAACCATTTCTAACGAATTCTTCAACTAGATGGGGAACGACTTCACTATCTGTCTCACTAATAAATATGTGTCCCTTCTCAAGCAGCTTCTTTTTTAGTTCACTATAGTTGCTTATGATTCCGTTATGGACTACAGCTATAGTATTGCTACAGTCTGTATGAGGATGAGCATTAAAATCACTAGGCTCTCCATGTGTAGCCCATCGAGTATGCCCTATAGCTGTAGAACCATCATAATCTATGAAACCCAGCTTCGCCTCAACATCTAGAATCTTTCCTTTACTCTTTCTAACAATAATCCTCCCATTATCAACTACTATGGCAAATCCAACTGAATCATAACCTCTATACTCTAGACTGAGAAGAGAATCCCTTATAACTAAACCAAGCTGTTTACCGAAAACTTCAGTGCCTCGAGAGCCACAAACTATACCGATAATACCGCACAAGCTCTTCACCAATGCATTACAACACATTAGCTATACCATAGTTAAGAATACACACAATAATATACTTACATTAACCATAGCTTAACCTATCTTAATCTACACGATATTGCTACATAAAGTTTTATACCCCTCTAGTGCACCTTTCATATGTATCTGGTGCATATTAATGAAGCTCGATAAACACAATAATTTGATTAAACTCACAGTTATAGTGCTACTTATAGCAATATCAATATTGTCAGTAGTGTTTATAGCTAGGTATTTTGCTATAAGTACTGCTAAAGAGAGGCTTGAAGAAAACTATATATCTATTGTAGATTTTGTTGGAAGAAACGTTACCATTAAAACAGGTATCAGTAGGATTGTAGCCATAGGCCCTGGAGTACTTAGACTTGTGGCTTATCTAGATGCTGTAGATCTTGTCGTAGGTGTTGAAGAAGCAGAGCATCAGTGGAGTAGGATTGGAAGAGATTATGCTATGGCTTATGGAGATATATTTGTTAATCTATCTGTAGTAGGTCCAGGAGGTCCTCGGAATCCCCCAGACCCAGAGAAAATAAGGATTGTTAAACCCGACTTGGTTCTCATGTCTAGAGCATATGTGGAGCTATATAATCCTGATAGACTTGCTGAAGAAGTTGGTGCACCAGTTGTTGTGATAGATTATGGTGAAGCAGGTTACCTAGATATAGATGCCTTCAAATCTACCTTAAGGTTTTTGGGTAAAATACTCAATAGAGAGGATAGAGCTAAAGAGTTGTGTAGCTATATAGATCAAATAGTTATCGACTTAAGGAACAGAGTTATCGGTATAATGCCTAAACCAACTGTTTATGTAGGTGCAGTATCCTATAAAGGTAGACAGCCATTTACATCATCCCAAATAGCATTCCCACCTCTAACACTCATAGATACACCATCTATAGTTGATTCCCTGGACAATAGACGTGGCTTTATATCTCTAGACTTTGAGTATATACTGCAGAAGCAACCCGATGTAGTATTCATAGATCTGAATAATCTCGATGTTGTGTTAAACGATTTCAATAAAGATCGCCAGAAGTTCTGTAGCTTGAATGCATTTAAGAATGGAAGGGTGTACTCTATACTTCCATACAATTATTACCACACTAATGTAGCTACAGCATTAGCTGATGCGTACTACATTGGTAAGACTCTGTATCCCGAGAGATTTAGTGATATAGATCCTGAGCAAAAAGCTGATGAAATCTACAAAACTTTTCTAGGCAAAGAGATTTACAGAATGTTTTTAGAAGGTTTTGGGAGAGGCTTTAGCAATCTTAGTGATCTGTTTGAATGTAGTTAAAGGTGTGGATATGGCTCTAGAAATAAGTACAAAACTTTTTTCGTATAGATCTTTGATTATTTTAGTGCTTTTCATACTTCTACTCATACTCATACCCATAGCTTCTTCGATAGGTCTATATCGTGTAACCTTTCTAGATGTTGTGAGAGTTTCTTTAGGTCATAAGCTACCAGAAGATGAATATATAGCTCTTTGGCTACGTATGCGTAGAACTTTTGTAGGTATTATCGTAGGTGCTCTTTTAGCTGGTGGAGGTGTAGTTTCGCAAGCGGTTTTCAAAAATCCTCTAGCTTCGCCATTCACATTAGGGATTTCTCATGCAGCTGCTCTAGGTGTAGCAGTATCTCTTACGATAGGTTATGGAGGCAGATTCTATACATGGTTTACCGCTATATCGAATCCCTATATACTTCCATTTTCAGCCTTTATATTTGCTTCAATACAGAGTATCTTAGTGCTCTTTCTAGCCTATAGAGCTGGTCTATCACCTTACGCTTTAGTTCTCTCGTCTATAGCCATGTCATTTATATATCAATCTATCTTAGCCATTCTACAGTACTTAGTTCTAAATGAGCTTCAGATAGCCACAATAGTTTTCTGGATGTTTGGTGATCTAAGTAGAGTAGGAAACTTAGAGCTACTAATATTAGCTGTAGGCTTTATACCCATAACTTTATTATACATGTTTATGCATCTAGATCTAGACCTGATCTCTCTCAGTGATGAAGTTGCATATGCTTCAGGCACTAACCCTAAGAGACTAAGATTCATTGCTATGTTTATAGCTGCACTAGGTACAGCTTTCGCTATATCTTTTGTAGGCATACTAGCCTTTTTATGTCTAGTTGCTCCACATATAGCTAGATCTATTATAGGTAATTCGCATAAATACCTCATACCATCTTCAATGCTTATAGGTTCTATACTTGCTGTAGGAGCTGATATAGTTTCTAGAGTTATTCTCTTTCCACGAACTCTCCCTATAGGTATTGTGCTTTCATTCATAGGAACACCTCTATTGATATTCTTACTGTTTAGAGGTGGTGGATATAGCTATCATAAAGGTTATTGATGTATGCGTAAACTATGGCTCTCATAGAGCTTTAAACAATATATCGCTAGAGGTTATGCCTAGAGAGGTAGTGACTGTTGTAGGTCCTAATGGTAGTGGTAAAACAACTCTATTGAAAACAATAGATAGAATACTTAAGCCAATCAGAGGATCTATATATATAGATGGTAGAAATATCGAGAGCTATGTTCAGCGTGAATTAGCTAAAGTTGTGGCATACGTTCCTCAGAAAATAGACTTAGGAACATATATGACTGTGATTGATTTTGTTTTAACAGGTAGAAGACCTTATGCAGAATTCAGCTACAGCAAGATGGATGTAGATAGAGCTGTAAACGCTTTAAGAGCTGTAAATGCTGAACACCTAATGCTAAGGAAACTTAATCAACTTAGTGGAGGTGAGCTACAGAGGGTGGTTATAGCTAGAGCACTTGCATCAGAACCCAAGATACTTCTACTAGATGAACCAACAGCTAATCTAGATCCAAGATACCAGCTAGAGGTACTGAGTCTCATCAAGAAGCTCTCGCTTGAGAATGGTATCGCTGTTATTATGGCTATACATGATCTTAGCCATGCCTATAGATTTTCAGATAAAGTTATCATGATTAAAAATAGCGAGATAGTTGCTATAGGTCATCCAGAGGAGATACTCACGGAAGAAAATATAGAAAAGGTTTTTGAAGTTAGGGCCAAGGTCTTTAGAGATATCAAGGCTATAGTGATTGGCTAAACATTATTTACTGTGTGTATTAAACATTATTTACTGTGTGTATGTATCAACAATAATTCTGTATGGTACTTTCTCTATCTTCATTATACCCCTACCGATAACAGCGTTAATGGCTTCACCAGCAGCACATACTAGACATAGAACTTTATCACCTATTCTAATACTTCTTGGTTCAGCAACAAGTTCACCGCATTTCGAGCATCTCAAACTTCTGAATATAGGTGCTCTCTCTACTTCTTCAACTATCTCTACAGTTTGTACGAGAAATTCTTCTTCTGGTAGATCAGCCATTCTATAGCCTATCTCTTCCCATATCCTCCTCAACTCTTCTGTTTCTTCAGATGTAGCTTTTCTCTCAACAACAACTTTCTCAAACAGCTTTACTGCTTTCTCGGAAAAGTATTTAGCTCTAAGTTTTTCAGAATCTATATATACTCTAACACCTCTCCTGTTTCCCCTCTTGAATAGAGTTAATGCATTCTTGCCCAAGTCGAGGTATATCAAGGAATTGTTCCCAAAACTACATCCCGTAGCCACTTGTACACCATCAACAAGACAGTTATTTACTTCAACAATAGCTACAACTTTTTCTTCAACTGTATCAATAGCACTAGCCTTACTAATACCAAGTTTACTCATAGCTATTTCAGACATCCTGAGTCCCAGAATCAGGAAAGGACATATATGTCCATGTAGTTCTCTAGCCTTCTCTATAAGCTCTTTAGATACCATGATGAGCACCAGATAACTAGATAAAGTGCACCAGTATATAAACTCTTTCTAACGTTATTCAGTACAAAATGCTCCTCTATATGAACTCAATATCTATATAATCATATTTATATACAACATAACTTCATTGTTATATCAAGTATAGTCAATAACTAAACACTAACACATCTATTCAATATAATACTATTTAATACGATACGATGCCCATTCTATGGAGCACGAATAATACTGTAGGTCTTCCCAACCATACATTATAGAGGAACACGGATTAAGATGCAGATGTAAGTACATAGAAAGAGGTAGAGGCTCAATATATACTCTATTATAGTGGACTATTCGTGTGATCGATATTATGTAGCATCCTTTATACCTATCTTCTATAGATACTTCCTGCTCTTATCTCGATTTCAAGACTTCTAGCCAATTCTATAGCTCTTTCGGTTACAGAGGCACCTACAACCAACTTCTTCGGCTTTATTCCAACAACTTCTTCGTAGAGTTTAGCTACTCGCTCAAATTCGCTAATATCACCTCTATCTACATGAGCTTTATATTCAACTAATACATGTTCCTTATCTCTAATTAGAACATCCACTTCTATAAGTGATGAAACCCCATAAACAATACCCCTATTATCATAGTAAACCCATCTCTCAACACGATACCCTTTGAGAAGATCTCCAACCAGATAACTTATAGCAGACCTAAACGCTTCCTCAGTTACAACACCATATCTATTGCCAATTGCATATACTGATGCTCTGAGTCTTATCATCTCCTCTTGTAGTTCTTTTATTGCTTCGCCTTGTCTAGCTATTGCTTCTTGTAGTTCTCTTATTGCTTTGCCGTGTTCTGCTACTGTTTTTTGTAGTTCTTTTATTGCTTCGCCTTGTCTAGCTATTGCTTCTTGTAGTTCTCTTATTGCTTTGCCGTGTTCTGCTACTGTTTTTTGTAGTTCTTTTATTGCTTCGCCTTGTCTAGCTATTGCTTCTTGTAGTTCTCTTATTGCTTTGCCGTGTTCTGCTACTGTTTTTTGTAGTTCTCTAATAGCTTTAATGTGCTCAATAATGATCTCTTTTAGGCTTTTCAACTCATCTATAACTGTACTTAAACCAATCAATCCTGCTATAGCATATCTAAATTCCTCATCCTCTTTGAGGAGTCTTAATACTTCATGCTTTAGTTCACTCAATCTTATATCGCTAGCCACTTACTTTCGCCTATACCAATAATACGTAAGATACTTTATAAAGTGTGTAGATCTCTCTATCCAATTTTGTTGATAATTGCATTATAACCTGGTAACTAGACTCTATCAGATTCCATATCGAGAGTTCTAGCATTACTATTGATTAGCTGTCTACTAGCTATAACCTCTATGTAATTGTTACTGGAAATGCTACTCTAATGTCGTGAGATCTGAGTCTTTTATATACAGTAAACACTATAGTTAATGTTATTAGGAATAGAGAGCAAGTTCTCGGACAATTACAGAGAAGTGTGTAGCATACTTAAGGTGGTCATAAGGTCTAGGGCTTTTGTTAAAATGATAGATGTTGGTCGGAAAGATATGAATGAAAGATATCTGTCGCCTAACTACATTATCCTCAAAATTAGTATAGTAGCTTCATCAAGAGTTAACGTTATATCTACAACATTTATCCAGAGGTTAATGAGTACATACAAAATCAGTTTAACTGCAAATTGTTGAGAGATATATAGCAACAGAAACCATTATTAAATTTATCACAGTAGCAATACCTTACACCTGTACTTAAGAAAGATGCTGAGAATTATAACTGGATAGTGCTTCCAGTTATATTCTATAGCCTGTTTGGTTTTAGCTATTTCGGTTATAAAGTTATTCTTTAGTTCAGTACTAGTTATCTAGCCTTAGATGTATACTGATGTTTCTTAGATTCATCTATAGAACCTCTATATCAAGCTACATAGATTATTTCTAGAACTAGTACATCTAGTAATTGAAACTAGGGTTTTTATAGAACATTTGCTTTGATACATTTAACATAGAATAACAACCTACATCAAGAAATTATATGTTTCTAACCATCTTGATATTTGAATCAGTATCTGTAAAATCTATCAACATCAATGTCATTATAGATGTGTGTTGCTGCAGAAGATGTGTATGGTTATGGTATTTCTCGATAGATTTACCGAGAAACTTGAAGAACTCTTTATAGAGACAAGTTTCGGTACAATTAAGAAGAGATGATTCACCTCATGCATTAACAATATCTTGGTGTTAGAAGATGGTAAAGTATCGCTTGTTAAAGTGGCTACTCATGATTTGCTTAGTGTATGTTAGAAGATCTGTATCTTTGCTGTAAGCAACTTATGATATGTTGCTAGATGTGCTCAGTAATTAACTAAATGATTCTCTATCTCTAGATAGAAAGATTGTAGAACACTTCAAGAATAAGGTATTAGAGATATTTGATGCTACAAGGTTTTGTTGAATAGATCCAGACCTTCCTTCTCCTCTAATTTAGAGTCGCTAAATAATATTGAAACAATCTATCTATGTTCATGAAGAACAATGTATGAAGATAATAGTTGCAGAAATTTATCGGATAATAAGTTCTTAGTGTTTAAGATGAGGTTAGTGATAATACTATCATTAGTAGAACAGCAAATATTTTATGCCTCAGGATTTACACACTATATGTGTAGTCAATAATCTATCTATTGAAAATGTGGTGGAGACTGACTGTAGAAATAGTATAACAGAAGCTATTTAGAGAGCTCAATTCTAGAGATATTTCTAGAGACTGCTTGAAGAAAGTTAATCTAATAACCTGCTAGAAAATGAGCAAACTATATAGGTGTAGAACTCTGAAGTATTGGTATGGTGTTAGTGAGTATGTTGCTACACTAACTATAGCTATAATCACATTAGCTGCTGGTGTAGGTATCTTTGCCTATAGTTACTACATCATTGACAGTTATTATAGCAGACTTGTAGCAGTTGCTGAAGGTACTAGAGGTAGAGGTGGAGATATAGCTATTCTCGCATCTCTTATAGATAGCTCTGGAAAGATAGTTGTAATTGGTTCCACAGGCTCTAAACCTGTAATGCTCTACGCTATACATATAAACGATACCCTCTATACACAATGTACAGTACATATCGATGGATACAACAATACATACACACTAGATGGATCTAGCTATATACAGATACCGTACTACATAACATTCAAATCGATATGCATTACACCCTCAACAACTTCTCGAGCAATAATCAAGATTGTTTATGAAGGAGGTGAGAAAACAGTCTATGTTACCAAGATATAGGAGAGGTATATCAGCTATAATAGGTGCAGCAGTACTGCTGACGATAATGATAATGTTTACAGCATTCTATATAACTATTCTGCAGAAGTTCGTAGAAGTAGCTAACTACACTATAAACTCTATATCTTCTGCAGAAGAATCGAAAAAAGTTCTAGAGACACTCAATGCTTTATGGGACTACAATGGAACACATGTAACTATATTCATAGAGAATAGAGCTTCTAGAGCAGTATTGGTAACAGCAATAGCTATGGTATTCAGCGACAGTAGCTATACAACCATATCGAGAGTAAACAAAACACTAGCATCAGCAGTAGTGCAGATACTGTACATAGGTAACGAAAATGACACAGCACGTATATTAGATCTAGTTCTACCACTAGCTTTACCACCAGCTACAGAAACAATGATAACTATAAAGATGCAGAAAGAACCGATAACTGTGTCGATAGCTGTAGAAGCTTCACCAATAAAGACAGTAATAGTGTCAAGAAGAGTCAATGAAGAACAGAAAATCCATATAATTGAGTTACCGCTACAAACCTATGGAGAATGGATAGGGACAACAACATGGTTAGGTAATGTATCAATACCTGTGGAGAGAAAAGGGATAACAAACAATACATATCCAATCGTATCTAATGCAACACAACAACCACGAGTATTGATAAACCTTGTGAGCAGAGAAGCTGTAACGTATACAGATTTCGAGACATATCCTCTAACAGGATGGGATAGCAGAGGTGGTATCTGGAGCTCCGTAGAGAATGTAGTAGGAGCAAAAGGAGGAGTGCTACAGGGAAACGATAACAACCAAGGTATTGGTGCTGCCTCACAATACTATTACACAACTAGTTTATCTGGATATACACGTCTATGGATTGTAGCAAAAACTAGATGGGTAAGTGGAACAGGATGGTATGGAGTAGCGATGATAAACAATGCGAGAAATAGACTCTATACTATAGAGATAAATACAGCAGGAAGAATCGAGATACGAAGTTTTAATGTAGAATCAAGAAATGGATGGTATACCCTGGCTAGTGCTACTATTCCAGGGTACTCTACAACATCATGGTACATTATAGTTGTAAATTATACAGTTACTACAACAGCTGTAAACATAATGGCAAGACTCTACAATTCACAAGGAACACTCATTACTGCGGTATCAGCATCAACTAGTAGGAGAAGATTTACACTAGCATATATAGGTGTAGATGTAGATAACGTGATAGCATATTTCGATGATTTTCTGATTACGACTAGAGATCCTAGGTACATAGTGTTCCAGAACGTTATGGTTAATTATCGTATAGAGATTTGGGATGATTTAAACAATCTAGTGAGAAGTGTTGTAGCAACATCAAGTACAGTTAATGTAGATGTTGTTACAGATGTTGTTGTTGGTAGAGGTAGTAATGGGAAGATATATGTGTATGACTCTAGAGGCAACCAGATTGCAAGTTATATTGCTTTCGATGCTATTATTGGTGGTGATATATATCAACTCCAATATATCTACGGCAATTATACAGCTGAATTTAGCGATGAAATAATTGTGAATAATCTTGTTAAACCATTGAATGCTAGACTATACTTCTGCATCCATACAAACACTACTGTGAATATATCTATAGTGTTTAACAATCGTGAACTTATACATAGTAGTAGTGGAGTATACTTCTGTGATAACTATGTGCTACCCATAGATTTTGTGGGTAGGAGTAATAATGTGGTAGTGTATGCTTCATCTAGAGATCCATTTAATCTCACTATAGAGTATCTGGATCTCTATATCTATGGCTTTTATACAGATATATTGTTTGAGGCACTCGTTATAGCTATTGGTGGTAGTAGTAGGGTTGCATTCTGTAGAATTGACGATATATTGATTAAGAAGAGTATCAATGTATGCTATCTATTTGATATTATCGGCAGTACGTTTAATGGAGAGACAGCGATAACCTATGATAGTGATAGTCATGTCTTATACATAGTCAATAGATCTGGTATATATCTATGGAACTTCATATCTACTGAAAAAGTGACAGAGAGCTGTAAAGCTACTGGCATAGGTGTAAGAATAGAGTTAGTTGAAGATGGCTTCATTGTTCTACCAGGCAGTGGAAACAACACAATATGTGTATATAATCCAACTGATGAGTATTTACAACCTCTTCCCAACGATTTTGAACTCTATATGTATACATCTTCAGCTGTATACAGAAATTCAGTATACTTTACATGTATAGATAAGAATGGTGCTGTATGGCTACTTAGATATGATGTAGATACCTGGAGATTAGATAAGCTAAAGCCTATAGCGATTAACACAATAATCGGTTTAGCTATAGATAGTTCTAGCAATAGGGTTTATATACCTATAGGAGGTTTTTGGAGAGACGCTCTCAATAATCATCAATCCTATATGTCTATCTATATATATAGTGTGGCTAGCAACAGAATTGTGCATACAGCTATACCGATTGATACTACTACGTATGTCTCAGCATCATGTTGTGATAGAGCTGAAATCTATGGAAACTATATGTTGATAGTTGAAAGAGGTAGTCTACTAGCTATAGATATCTCTAGAATTGATTATAGGAAAAATGTAGCTATATCTTGAATCTCAAAACACTAAGAGTAGAATAGTAAACATCTCTATAATCTATCTTCATTGTCTATCCTAGTTCAATAAAATGATCTACTTATCGCATCATTGGTAATGGTTAAATTACTTAAGAAATACAAAAGATTTTTATATTGTCTATACCTAGATTTGTTTGGTGTATCTATTGATATGTACTGATACTGAATACAGCTACATGGGTGCAGTCATTAGAGTTGTTGTTGAGTCTCCTTCTAAAGAGATATGTAATGAAGTTGAAGAAGCTAGCAGTAAAGGTTATGAAGGTGTGGTGGATTTATTCAAAAGACATGGAGGATGTAAAATAGTTTCAGAACTACCTCTGAAGATTCTCTCAAGCGATGAGAATATCATTGTTGTTTTAGAGCCTATTAACTTTATTGCTAAAGCTTTCTGGGGAGAAGCGGTAAAGAAAATCAAATCGATGTGTTGATCAATATTAGGTAAGGTTTTTAATTCATTATAGATACACTCTATACTGTGTGGATATATTATGTCGATAATAGTGAGCCGCTTCAGCATTATCTTCAGCAGTATTCTGTTGATACTTTTAGGAGTGGATATTATAGCTATTTACTATGGGTTTATTTCTCTACCACTACTTATAGCGCTAAACTTTATTGCTCTAGGTCTTCTGATCATATTTAGAGGAAGTAGAGAACAGGTAGCTGAGGAAAGGAAATTCTATTTCTTATGGGGATTCATTATGTTTGTTATCTCTATATCTATATCTTTAGGTAGCTTAATGGGGTTGGTGATTGGTGTAGCTACATTCTTTATAGGTTTAGGTATAGCTATTCTCTATATAGTTTCGGGCTCTTCTCTACAGATTCTACAACCATAAATACATATATATAGACCTAGAGATAATGTCTATAGATCTTCACCTAGGTGTTTATCATGGTTAGAAGAGAAGCGATATTAGAGAAGCTCTTAAATGTTCTACCGGGATTTCGCGGATATAGAAAGAAGGAACATTTGAGAGAAGATGATAGACTTGTTAGAGAGTATCTAGTCAGGATACTAAGTGAAGCTATCAGAGATTTAGAAGAAGCTATAGCCAATCTAGTGGAATATGATTTCAAAGCAGCAGAAATATACGATACTGTTCTAAGGGATCTCAGAACTATTGCAGACAAAATTAGGTGGGCTGAACATGGATATGCACCTCATTTCAATATAGTTAAGATTCAGGAAGAAGATCTAAGCAAGATTAGAGAAATAGATGGGGCACTTGTAGATGATGTCGAGAATATAAGGAATTATATAGCTCAGCTGAAGAAGGATACAATCTATAGGAATCCTGTTAGAGATAGAGCTCCAGAGCTCATGAAGCTTCTAGATGATTTAAGGGTTCAGCTTATCGAGAGAGAAAAATTGGTTAGAGGATGGATGTAAAGTTGTGTGATTAAGATTTATAACATAGATAATGTTATTTTCTTAGGGTGTAAAGTTGGTTATAAATAAGATCGGAAAAGGATTGGGTAAGGTCGCTAGTAAAGCTAGTGGTTTTCAGCCCAAATTTATTGAATGGAAGGATGCTACATCAAATGATATAGTTTGGAGATATCCAGAAGAAGTAATTCCTTGGGGTTCTACTGTTGTTGTTAAAGAGTGGGAGAGAGTCATATTCTATAGGGATGGAAAGGTCTACGGAATGCTTGGACCAGGTAGACACGTTCTCGATACACAAAACGTTCCGTTCCTACAAGGCCTTGTTGAAGGCTTCTATGGAGAAAGTATATTCAGGGCAATCGTTATATATGTCAATATCAACAGGATGCAGGGTAAATTCGGTGGAAAAAGCCAGACAGTAGAGCTCATACCCGTGAGCTTTCACGGTGTATACTACTATAGAGTAGCTGATCCCGTTCTATTTGTAAACAAAGTTGTTGGACCTGATGAAAGGTACACTCGAGAAGAATTAGATGAATACATTAGGAGCTATTTCCTCACAAAACTAATGTCATTCATAAGTCAATCAAGCATAAGAGACTTGTACATGAAGGCTGAAGAGGCTGGTAAAAGAGCTCTAATGATCCTCAGAAAAGCATTTGATGAACTTGGCCTTATGCTAGAGGATATGCAATTCGAAGGAATAGATGTACCTCCAGAATATAGAGAGAGGATGTTCTGGATACTACAGGGAACCTCAGCAGCTTATCTTGTTCAACAAGAAACTGCTAGAAAGTTTGCTGAAGCAATAGAGAAGACACAAGCAGGTGGAGCAGCTATAGGTGCAGGTGTAGTTGCTATCCCATGGGCTCTACAGCCACCGCCACCACAAGCACAACAACCTTCTGTAGCTGCTGTAGGTGGTGTTGCTACAGCTCCTCAACAACAGGCATACGTAGCTAGATGTCCACACTGTGGACAAGGACCTCTACCTTCGGGTGCAAGGTTCTGTCCTTTCTGTGGTAAACAAATTAAATGGTGTCCTAATGGCCATGTAGCTTCTGCAGAAGCAAACTTCTGTGTCATATGTGGTAGTAAACTTGGTTAGGTGATTTAGTTGTCTACTAGTGAAGTAGAATTTAGATGCAGAAATTGTGGAGGACCTTTAGAAGTTTCTCCAGAAACAATAGCTATAGTTTGTAGCTATTGTGGGTTCTTGAACTGGATTAGAGAAGATCTTAAAGAAGAAGTTCTAGTGGTTAAGCCTTTAAAAGATAAGGATGTGTTGGATAGGTTAAGGGGCTTCGCATCTAGAGAGAGACTTGGAGAAATATTTTCGCCAAGCAATCTATCGAGAACTACTGTTGTTCTAGTACCTATCTATTTCGTTGATGTATCTGCTGGAGCTGAGTATAGCGGAACAGTTGCTGTAGATATAAGAAAGTGTAGGAGTGTAGGTAATCAAACAAGATGTTGGGTAGAGACCCGTAGAGTTCATGTTAGAGGTGTATATGGTCCTGCAAAAGATGTTGTACCAGTTCCAGGTAGAAGAGGAAGTAATGTTCTCTCCGTAAAAGCTCTGGCATATAGATACATGATGAATAGAGTTGATGCAGTACCTCTAGCTAATGCTGAACTAGATAAAAGTATATGGAGGAATGTCCTATCTATTGAAGTTGATAGAAAAATTGCTCTAGATATAGCTATAGATAGTCATCTAGATGTTTTGAGGAAGACTATAGAAGACGTTATGAGGAAAGAAGCTGAAAGAAAAGTATCAGGAGGAAGTATAATTAGATCGAGAATAATATGGAAGAAAATAACTCCTAGAAATGTGAAGGCAGCATCATCACCACCTATACTTCTACCTATGCACATCTTGATGTACAGATATAGAGGTGAGGTTTATAGAGCTGTTGTATGTGGATGGAATGGAGATGTAATAGTCTTAGAAAGACCTATGAAGAAAATTGATAGAATTATATGGAGCATTGCTGCATCATTAAGTTCAGGACTATGTGGAGGATTAGCTATACCTATGATTATAGCTGGTGATGAGATAGGTTTGGGTATAGGTTTAATACTTATTATAGCTGGAGGATATGCATCGTGGTACTGTATGAAGAAAGTTGTTTCACCAGTTAAATCTAGCTTAATTGGTGTAAATCTTAAGGAGTTGAAGAAGTATTCAGAATCTTCTAGTGCTAATGAAGTTCACAAGATTATAAAGTTTGTAGATTCAATGCTATCTACACCTAGATTCTAGACAGATAGATTAAGGTGTTGGTAAATGGTAGATGTTAAAAGAATTGTATGTTCATTCTGTAAAGCTGAGTATACAGTACCTACAACAATTGTATATGCCACATGTCCATATTGTGGAACTACATTTAGATTAGATAAACCTGATGCTACAGTAGAGCACTACATGTTTTCAGCATTATTAGATAAAAATAGTGCCTACAGATACTTAAAAGAGTTTGCATTGATGCAGATCGGTATAGCAGAAGATTTTGAAGTTAATGCCTCTTTTGAATCATCGTATCAGTACTTGATACCGCTATATCTATATGAAATCAATGTAAAGACTCTATGCAGTAAAGGAAAAGAGAGTATCGATAAAGATAAAGTAGAGATCGATATTCATGGAGGAGAAGAGACGGCCTACATAGTTACTCCAGCTACCAAGAACATACCTATCGCTATACCTTCAAACTATAGTTTTCCAGCCAGGGGACGTAGATACTTTAAACCAACAGTTCTAAAGGAAGGTACATATGTTCAGCCAACACTAGACCCTAACCAGATGTTTGAATACGTTAAACAACCATATCTACATAAAGCTATTGAAGAAGCTAGAATATCCTGTGGCGAAAGTTATGAGGTTAACGATAACTCTAGGTATGTGGGTATAGCTCATTACCCCTTCTGGTTAATAAACTATAGGTATAGAGACAGAAGATATAAATCAATAGTAGATGCAGCGGATGGAACTGTTCTGTATCTGGAGTACCCTATGAGTTACGGAAAGAGACTGCAGGGCTTGATCGGGGGACTAGGTGTATCTGGGATAGCTATAGCCATAGCCTCAGTAATCTCGTTAATAGCTTTAAGTGCACCTATACCGGGTCTCATTGGAGGATTAATGACATCTTTACCAGGCTTAGGTGTAGCTCTACAGAAGTTCCTGAGATCAGTAGGAATATATAGGTATAAAGTGAGAGAAGAGCTAGTGTTTGCACCAGTAAGATGAATATTGTTTCTTAAACCTAAGATTGCTACAGATTTATTTTCCATATAACCTAGCAATATAGCTGGCTATGACTAAACAACTAGTTTTACTAATAACAAATACTATACCTCTTATCTTCTTGGTAGTTAAGTACATAGGTACGAAAATGTGGCTTGCTCATAAGAATGTTAGAATAGGTATAGATGATTTTCACATCTATTATTGAAGAAACGCTTCAATCAGCTTTAGCATCTTTAGAGAGAATATATGAGATTCTTATCGAAAAAAAGATTGAAGATGATGATGGTATAGAGGTTAATAGATTTAGGAGAGAAACTTATTGCTAGTAGAACGGGAATCATAATAGCCCATAGACTTGCAACGGCATGAGAGTACAACAGGGTTATAGTTATAGAGGAAGGTGCAATTGAAGAGAGTGGAAGATTTGATGGACTTCTAAAGAGAAGAGAGATATTATATAGACTCGGTAAATCTATATAGAGAATTGACATAAGAAGAGTATATTTAATTACATTAGATAAAGTACCTCAGTTATTATTGAATAGCGTGTCCATAAAGTGTAACTCTCATGATAAATTCATAAACAGAATCGCTGTAGCCAGGTTTATATGAAACTGTTACAAAAATTAATTAATTTTTGGTCCAAAAGTCTTTTATATCTCTAATTAAACGGTTTCACTGGAGACTAAAGATATGATGGCTAGCTACTTTAGGTCTATATATACCGTTAAATTAGTGTATTTGGTGTATAGTGTATGTTTAGCTGTTTTAACAGGTATTCTTGCACAAGCAGTTTTTTATATAGGTCCCGTTCCATATACTATGCAGAATATTGGAATAATTCTATCAGGTTTATTGTTACCGCCTAGATATGCCTTGTTTTCACAACTGCTCTATCTATTACTTATAGCTTTAGGATTGCCTCTAGGAGCAGGATTTAGAGGAGGTCTACATGTAATTTTAGGATATACTGGTGGATATCTAGCAGGGTTCCCTATATCAGCGACATTGATGAGTATTCTATGCAGAAGATATTTAGCGAAAAAGGGGTTAGATCTAGGTGGAATCGGTTTAAGGGAATACATCGTTATATTGTTGTTTTCTGCTATAGCTATAGTTCCTACATATGTTCTCGGATTTCTAGTATTTACACACTATGCTTTACGGAACGAAAGGCTATTGATGTGGGCTACAGGTGTTGCACAAGGAGTTGGCATCTCTAGTAATGTTCTAGCTATCCTCTTAGTAGCTAGTATAGCTGTATTTGTTCCACAGGACATATTCATAGATCATGTGATAGCTATAAGTGTGGCTAAGATGATGATTCAATTTCTAAAGAGTAGAGGTATAGAGATTGAGTAAAGTTGTGTCTATAGAGAATCTCTCTGTAGAGATCAGAGGGAGAGAAATACTTAGGGGGATTTCTCTAGAGATTAATGAAGGTGAATTAGTATGTGTTGCTGGTTCTGTAGGTTCAGGTAAATCCACATTTCTAAAAGTGTTGACAGGAATTATACCAGAGCTTTATAGAGGATTCAGAGTTTGTGGTAATATATCTATTTTTGGTTTAAAACCTGTAGAGGTACTGCATAAAGGTTTAGTAGCTTATGTTCCTCAAGATGTATATAGTTTCTTTATAGGTTCTACCCCTAGAGAAGAGTTAGCTATACTAGGAATAGATAGTTCTTGCTGTAATGATATAGATCTCGATAATGATATAGATCATCTATCTGATGGTCAGCTCTATAGATTTCTCTTATATTCAGCTCTATTTAGTGGTGCCAAGTTTATAGCAATCGATGAACCTTCATCACATATAGATTGGTGGAGTATAGGAGAAGTATTCAGAGGTATAGAGAGATTTGTAAATGATGAAAAGGCTATAGTAGTTGTTGCTGATCATAAGCTCGATACTCTGAAGAAATTCTGTAGCAAGATCATAGATCTAGATGGGTCGAGAGGATCTTACTGTAGTTTTCCTTCGATAATCACTCTTCAGAGATCTAAGGTTATTGTAGAGATAGAGAATGTATGGGTATCGTATAGTGGAAAATCTATACTTAGAGACGTATCTCTATCTATTAATCTAGGTGAAGCTATAGCTATCGTTGGGAGAAATGGTTCTGGGAAAACAACTCTTCTAAAAGTGTTGTCAAAGATAATCAAACCGGGTAGAGGTAGAGTAAGCATCGAGAGAGATACAAGAATATTTCTAGTTCCTCAGAACCCTATCTACTGGTTTCCTAATGGATCTGTAAAAAATGTTCTAGAGTCTTTAGCTAAGAGATACAGATCTAGAGAATCTATCAATAACGTTCTAGAGATGTTTAATCTAATCGATAAACAGGATAGAGACGTATATTCCCTTAGTATTGGTGAAACAAGAATGCTTTCACTTGCATTAGCCTATGTATCTAAAGCTAACTTGATTATCATAGATGAACCTACCTTGGGAATGGACTGTAGATCCATGAAAACATTTGTGAACATCATCAATACTCTTCTAGAGAATGGCTCCTCAATCGTTATAGCAACTCATGACCTCGATTTTGCAAGACTATTTGATTCTGTGTATCTACTAGAAGAAGGAAGGCTCATAGATATTGAGTCACATGATAAAGACGGTTGATATAGTTTGTTCAATTTGTTTAAAAATCCAGGTATAGTTCTTCTAACTACAATATCTATATCTATAGCGGTTATGTTTGTAGATGATCTCTATATAGCTTTAATGATTTTCTTGATCGTGTTATCAACATCTCTGATACTTGATATGAGGATAGCTATAGCTTTAGCTAGATACATCATACCTATGATCACAATCTATACAGCTATAGCATGGATTATCCAATTTATTGTTACTGGTGAAATAGATTTGGTGATAGGTTTCATAAATCTTTTGAGGTTTAGCACTATAGCTGCTATATCTCTAACTATGTTGAATTCAATAGATATACCAAATCTAATAATATTTTTCAACAGATTATCGCCTAGATTAGGTATAGCTCTAGCTCTATCGATAAAAATGATGAAGAGTTTCTCAAAGACATGGATAGATATACATACTGTCTACAAAACTAATCTCAATATCGATAGCTATATAGATAAAATTAAGCTCTACATTATCTCCGTAAGAGTATTCGTATTTATCGTTATGTATGTAGCTCTTCAGAGCATTGAAGCTCTATTGACTAGATGCAGAATTTTTAAAGCTACTAGATCTACATAATGTAGAGTATTCCTCTTAGGTGTATATATGGATATAGAAGCAGAATTGCTCAAGATCTTAGTGATGAACAAGGACTATGTTTCTGGAACTAAGCTAGCACAAGCTTTAGGTGTATCAAGAGCCACAATCAATAGAACTATAAAGAAGTTGATATTAAGAGGCTTCATAATCGATATACATCCAAAACTAGGCTATAGACTTGTAGATCTAGATAATCTATCTCAAATCAATAGATATGTAGATTACCTAGATACACAAATGAAGTTCTACACGCACTATGTAGAGATATGCGATTCTACACAAGATATAGCATCTACATTTGCAAAAGAAGGTGCACCAGAAGGAACAGTTGTTGTAGCCGAAGAACTGAGACGTGGTAGAGGTAGAATGGGTAGACAGTGGGTAGCGTCTAGAGGAGGTCTATGGTTCTCCATAGTTCTTAGACCTAAAACAATTAAACATATGCATCTACTTAGTCTAGCTATAGCCACAGCTATTGCAGAATCCATAAGCAATGTTCTAGGGATAGAGGCTAGAGTTAAATGGCCTAACGATGTTCTTGTTAACGAAAAAAAGGTGGCTGGAATACTAATCGAGGGTAGTGTTGAAGCCGATATTATTCACTTCATAATTGTGGGTATAGGAGTAAATGTGAATAACAATCTTCCACAAGAACTACTCGATATAGCAATATCGCTAAAAGATGTTATGGGAACCGAGGTTCCAAGAATACCTCTGTTCCTCAACATACTCAAGAGTATAGACGATATCTACAATCTGTTTAACCAGAACCGTAGTTCAGAGGCTGTAAAGAGATGGAGACAATATTCATCAACATTAAATAAGTATGTAAGGGTTATTACAATAGATGGGGAATTTGAAGGAGTAGCAGAAGATATAGAAGATGATGGTGCTTTGAGGATCAGAACAACAAAAGGTAATAGAGTTAAAGTTTATGCAGGTGATGTAATTCATCTACGTGAACAGAAACAGTTATAGAAGAAAATGAAGGATTTTTATCTAGAGCGTTACATAGATTTCCTGGGTGATATTTATTACGGTATTTAGGATCAAGATATGTACAAATACCACAGGTTGTATAGAGGCTGAACTCTTTGATAGCTATAGTCCTAAAACATTTAAGAAAATAGTTGCAGCTTTACCCATAGAGTCTACAGCCTATAGATGGGGCAACGAAGTATATTTCTCAACACCTGTTGAAGTCGAAGAGGAGAACGCTAGAGAAGTTGTAGAGAAAGGAACAATTGCCTACTGGCCTCCAGGAAGAGCTTTATGCATCTTTTGGGGACCTACACCAGCAAGTAGAACAAGAGATGAGATAAGACCTGCAAGTCCTGTAAATATTGTTGGTAGAGTGTTAAATGATCCTTCGGCATTCTCGAAGGTCAGAAGTGGTAGTAAGATAAGGATTGAAAAATCAGAATAGGATAGATAGTTTAAAAGACTATTAACTCCATAAAGATGAGGTTCTCGACTTCAATCAATCTGTAGCCAAAAACGTACAACTCTATATATATTGCATATTATATACTGGTTCTTCTTTTAGTCGCTGTTATCATTTAGATTAAAATATCTATTTGTCTCGGATATACTGAAAGGGTTGAGGTTTATGGATGTATGTAGTCTAATACGTAAGAATCTCTACTGTTGCTATAGATTAGAGTTGTTGGTATCCGATCTTCTATCACTATATGCTGAAAAACTAGATGATTCAGATCCTCAAATGCGTAAAGCTAAGATCATACTTAAAGCTGTAGCTATTGAGAGTACCAAACATGCAGTATTCATAGAACTCTTAACCAGATTCTTTAGAATTCATGAAGAGAGTATTGAATGTAGAGAAGTTGTTGGTGAGCCTTGGATAGTTATAGAGAAACTTATCAATGATATTGTAAATGGTATGCATATAGATTTGAAAGAATTTGTAGAAAAGCAGAGATGGATTGAAGAATCTGTTGGTGAAGAAAGTTACCATAAATTACTCATACCTCTTCTAAGTGAAGCTATAAAAGAGAATTGTTTAGATGAATATAGTGCTAGTGTTATTGAGTCTATACTCAATAAAATTGTTGTAGATGAAGAATGGCACGAAAAAGTAATTGCTACTATAACTAGTAAAACTATATAAACTTGGTCTAGATCTACAGTAGCTATATCTATAATATATACTATAATGAATATAATGATTAATGATTCATGGCTGAATCAATATGATGAACTATATTGTTACTGGTGCATCTTCTGGCATAGGATTTGAGTTATCTAGATTACTTTGCCACGAATATGGTAATGAGATTAGGGTCATTGGTGTGGGTAGGAGTAAGGAAAGATTAGAGAAACTAGAGAAAGAATTTACTAGATGTTTCAAGTACATAGTAGCAGATCTCTCTTCTTTACAAGGTATAGATAATGTTGTTAAAGAAGTTAGAAATCGTCTAGATAGAGTAGATGTGTTAATCAATAACGCTGGTTTCGGTCTCTATAAACAGATCATAGATCATAGTGATGAAGAGTTAATAACTATGACTTTAACAAATTTTGTTGCACCATTAATTCTCACCAAGAAATTATTGAACTTAATGCGTAAAGGATCTATAGTAGTCATGGTCATTACTGCAGGTATCCATGTGCTTATGAAAAATCTTCCCATATATGGAGCTACAAAGATAGCTCTACATTATGCAACTGAAGCACTTAGATATGAATTAGAAAGATATGGAATACATCTTTTAGCTGTATATCCGGGTGCTGTAAAGTCGGAATTCCATAGTAGAGCAGGTAGAGACATCAAGAGAGGTATAGAGGTAGTCAATGTAGCGAAAGCTGTAGTTAAGGCCATCAAGAAAAAGAAGAAAAGATTATATATACCTAATTATCTTTCTATAGCAAGACTCTTTGGACCCTATCTTCCAGCACTATACTAGTCTAGCAATCAAGTTATTGACAGAAGTAAGATCTACATGATCTAATGAGTTTTCAACTCTCAATACCAGATGTATTTTGAGTTTTGATAATATACACAAATGATTGAATAGATATGAGTAACTCTATAGCCTTATCATGGTCCTAAGTTACCATAGGAATTACCTTAAGTGTTTAAGTTTATAAAAGATATATTTCAGTATATTGTTTATGAATAATAATGGAAGGAATTTTGAATAAACAGTAGAATAGGCGTTTATAAAAATAGATCTAGATATGATGGAGTTATTGGTCCTAGAAACTACAGCTAAGCCAACATCAAAAACACTATGCAAAACAAATCAATTCTTATCATAATGATGAAGAAAATAACATATGCTTCGTTCTATACCACACCTTATAGCTACAATCAATGATTATGATAAAGCTTTAATGTAGTATATATCTCTAGTTAAGCAAGGAGTTGTAGTGGATATAGATACCGTTATCGATATTGAGAGATAGAAATTTTCATGAAAAGAACTATAGGAAGGGTTTTAATTTTAAAAGATATGAAGCAAAATAGAGCATAGATTGTGATTTCAATAGAAATAGATATTCATTAGACAAAATGGTTATATGGTTAGCTCTACACCATTTACAGATATTTATTCCCATTTATAGACCGATATAGGACCTTGAGGTTCCTTTAACCATTCCTGCCATCCACCATCATATATCTTCACGTTAGTATAGCTGAGGATCTGAGTCAATACATACCATAGAACAGATGAATATCCACCAACACCACAATATACTATTATTTCTCTGTTTTTATCTGTACCTATAACACCTTGAACCATTCTATCAATAACATCTATAGGTCTGTACATTCCTTCTGGAGTCCATATCCATGGTGTAGGAAGATTCTTTGCTGTTGGTATATGTCCAGGTATTGGTCCCCAAGGCTCTGTAGTTATACCGAAATACACATCAGGATCTCTTGCATCAACTATAACTGATTTTCCGATTCTTTCAAGAACGTAGTGTTTTGGTACAAAGATATGTTCTCTAACTTCGCCTACATACTGTCTAGAGATGGGTTGTGTAGTTTCTGTTGATATTCTTCTTCCTTCTTTAATCCACTTATTGTATCCTCCATCAAGAATAGCTACGTTATCTATACCTGCATATATAAGTTCTACAGCAACTCTTGCAACATCAGCTCTATTAAATGTTGTATCAACTTTATTCACGATAACGACAACAGATTCTTCTCTACTTATTCCAGCATCACCTATTGTCTGGAAAAGCTCTTCTGGAGATGGAATCTCTAGAAGAAGATCATCTCTAATTATCGTCCAGGCAGATTTTAATGGATCAAAAGGTAGGTTTATAGACCCAGGTATATGTCCTTCTCTATACTCATTTCTAGACCTTATATCTATTATCACTAGATTGGGAGAATCAAGATGATCCTCAAGCCAATCTGTCGTAACTATAGGAGGTAGCTTTAGCATGTGTCCTCAAAACACTGTAGCTATTGTTCTGTATATATGTATTAATGCGTTAGCATATATGAGTCGATTCTGATACGATATTGTGTTAACTAGCATTGATTGTTCTCATTATATTATTTTGAATATCATATTTAAGAACGTAGAGATATTTGAATCAGCTATAGATGTTTTCATATAATGTACATCTGTGGAGCGGACTACATATAATTAACTCGTTATTAGTAAGCCAGTTTAGAAAGAAAACATACACAGTAGCAACGAATGAAGAATCTGAAAGAAGGTGTGCGAAACTAAGATAATAAAGATGAACTCTATTAAGGGTTAGCGATATATTATGATCTCTTCGAGAGGAATCTTAAGTGCTGTACCTTTTAAACTCCATTCACCAGATATTACAATGATGTTCAAATAATCTTCTAAAGGTATCTCGATGTGTTTCTTTTCTTTAGCGTTTAACTCTATAGAGAAACTATACAACGATTTATTATCTCTAGTTCCAACATATAGAGATAGCACTAGATCGTATTCACATGTATTCGAGATCTCTACATATAGTTTGTTTTTATCATTAGGTTTTAATCTTGAATCCAATTCTATACATTTTGGTATTTCAATACATGTGCTCAAAAACATCACAATCACTAAACATTGTTTAGATTATATAGATTAATATCTCTTTATTATACTTTTAAGTTGATGAAATTATAATGGAATTTTAGAAAGTAGTGTACGGTTTATCTATTTAGATAATGTAGTATTATACTATAGAATACTACAGAGGTCCTTATTTCAGCGATATGTAGTTAATGTTAATACGTATACACAGCTACGTTCTTTTCTTTCGCATATAACTCAATTTCTCTACCTATTAGTGCTCCAGCTATTACACCTACCACATCTTTATTTGGATAAAGACTCTTTTTTACAAGATCTATCTTGGCTAGTAGTGCACCTATATCTTCGTGTCTAGGTTTAACCTTTATCTCGACTACATAAACAAGTGTGTCTGTTTCTATTACTAGATCTATTTCTGTTTCATCTATTCTAGCATTCCTAATCTTTTTAAGGATTCTCTTGTTTCTATGAACAAGATCTTTCTCCAGATCTTCATAAACATATCTAGCGTAAGTAGATTCTGTTAAAGCTCCAACAACAAGCTCCAAGTTAGATACCCTTCTACTAAGCTCATCTATCTTCATACTATGTTCCATAAGAACTTGAACAATATCATCTATTCTTTTGCTGTGTTCTTCTATTTTCTTGGTTAGTTCTTCTATTCTTTTGCTGTGTTCTTCTATTTTCTTGGTTAGTTCTTCTATTCTTTTGCTGTGTTCTTCCATTCTAGACTCTATAGCATCCAGTCTCTTCATTATCTCCAAAACTCCTAGAGCACCAGCAACAGCATACCTAAATTCTGTATCTTCTTCTAATGCCTTTAGAAACTTTAGCTTTTCTTCTTTAGTTAAAAACTCTAACATTGTATCCACAAAATTGGGATAGGGTATAGAAGCTAATAAACATTATTATTGTTTGTATCTTAACAGTTTATGGTATAGAATTAGCGTAGAGTATACATTAAGTTTATGTTTTATTTGAAGATAGTTGTTGGGTGTAGTTTGTTTGTTCTGTAATACTTATTACTGGTGTGTAGTAGAGGTTTGGTGTATCTCTTTGATTAGGTATTCTTGTGCTAATGTATATATCTCTCTAGCTATTAATCTGTACTTCTTGTTTCTACTTGATCTATTTATACTCTCTAGACAGAACTCAATATGTTTTACTAATTTTTCTCTTTCTGTTTTTGGTGTATATGGAAGTTTAGTGAGCCATACTAATGCCTCTATAATTGATGCTGAAGCTCTTGTAAATCCTCTTGGTGTTCTCCTGAGCATCTTTACTGTTGAAGGTTTCACATACATGACTATACTATCTTTTCTATTTTCCATACCCTCTATAGAGAATTCTATTAATGCATCACATACCTTTTTCTGTCTATTTAGAAATAGATCTATGGCTCTCTCTTTATCAAATATTGATAGATAGAATAGCTCAGCATCTTGTGTAATGCAAATACATCCTCTCTTAGATTTATTGCTAATCAATATTTGATACGTTCTACTACCTCTATACACCTTGGTCACTATGTTTCTGTCTCTAAGTCTGTATCCTAATGGAACTATGTTAACTATATCTCCATCATCTTTGTAGAGAATAGTTATGGCCTCTAGATACGTAGATGATGAGAATCCGATTCTCTTGAGTACTGTAGTAATGTACTTCATACACATTCACCAAACTTTAACGAATTTCTCTATCAATAAGTGGATATAGTTTATATAGACTTGAAGGTTATATATGTGTAAGAAGGTTTACATGAATGTCCTGGCTTATAGATAAGAATGTATGGCTTGAGATATATAGTTCTATAAAGAGAGAACTAGCTCTATCTTTCGATTTAGATCAACTAGCTACAGATCTATTAAGCAATATCCTTAGCACAATGTCTAACGCAATAGATATTAAACAACTTAAGAAAGGCATCAATAGTGATTGTGCTCTAGTCTTTGGACCTGCACCAAGTATTGAAAACGATTTCCAGAAAGCTAACGAATTAAGTCTATTCAACAAACTACCAGTAATAGCTGTTAATGGAGCTACAACATTCTTTTACGAAAAAGGATTTATACCCACAATTATTGTTACAGATCTTGATGGGGATCCAAATCATATAGCTTCTCTAAACGATAAGGGAGCTATAGTTGTGGTTCACGCACATGGAGATAATATTGATGAGATAAAGAAGTGGGTCCCTAAATTTAGTGGACATCTGATAGGATCTACACAAGTAGAGCCTAGACCTCATGTATATAACTTTGGCGGTTTTACTGATGGTGATAGAGCTCTATTCATAGTATATGCATTAGGTATCAGAAAAGCTATTGTCGGCGGTATGAACTTCCTAAACAGCATAGGTAAGTACTCTACTATGTACAAGAAGAAAAATGAAGGTATTAAGAGACTAAAGATGAGCATAGCTATGAGATTGATAAAAATGCTTACTCTATGGGGTATGGAGATAAAAGCTCTATCAGATACAGGTATACCTAATATCGAGGTGATATAGTTGGAAGATACAGCTAAGAAGTATTTTTCTCCAAAAGTATCAAATAGAGATAGAGCTGTATTCGAAGCTGGAATAGCAATCGGTATGGCTATACACCAGTTTACTGGTATTCCAATAAGATTTCGTGAAGAAGTGAAACTTCTTGAAAAAGTTATTGAGTATGCCATAATGTCTCAACCATTTAAGAAAGAAGCTCATGTTAAGCTCAATATTGATGTTGAAGAGAATCAGAAGAACCCATATAGTTACCATACACTAAAGAGTAGAAACATGGATATAACAGTTACGGTTGAATATGGAGACACTATCGTGAAAGCAAAACTCAAATATGTGCCTGAACTCGACTACAGTTTAGCGTATATAGAAGACATTATCGAGAAATCTCGAGACAGCGAAGTACATTAAGTTGAGATACAACATATAGATCACTTAATCAAACTCTGCATAAATATGAGAACCTCATCATTGGTATGCATCTATATTTTGGTGATATTAGTGAACATTGCCTGGAGTATAACTGGTGGTGGTGCAAATCTAAGAACTGTGGTATCTACATTAAAATCTATTAAAGAACGATACAGTATCAATATAACGTTATTTTTAACCAAATGGGGATTAGAGGTATCCAGAATCTTCGGTGTTCTCGATATCTTGAAGAATATAGCTTCTGGTGGTTATTATCGAGAGTTTCTGGTCGAGGATCAGGGAATGTACTATATAGGTAGACTTAACATGAAGAGATACTCCTTAGTGGTCATAGCGCCTGCAACAGCCAATACAATAGCTAAAATAGTTGTAGGTATAGCAGACAATATAGCTTCTGCATTATATTCACAAGCAATTAAGAGTAGTATTCCAGTAGTAGTCCTACCTACAGATGTTCCTGGTGAGGATGGGTATATGGAGACAGAAACTCCATGCTATATAGACAAATCTATATGTAGACTCAAATTATGTAGAGAATGTATAGTTTCAAAAATATGTCCCGCTAATGCGGTTAAAGTTGTGGAAAACGATATCGTGAGAATAGATCTATCAAAATGTATCGGATGCGAAAGATGTATGTATATATGTTCTCGTGGTGCTGTAAGTTGTTGGAGGAAGATAAAACTTGTGCCAAGAGAAGTAGATATACAAAACATAGAGAAACTAAAGAGTTTTCCATATACATATGTAGTTAGAAATGTAAAAGAACTTGAGGTTATTCTAGAAAGGCTTCTATTTCTGGATCAGTCTACATAGATTGATGCATATCTCTATGTAGATGATGTAACTAGAAATGGTTTCCATAACTTTTACGATAGTTGATTTCGGATTAATAGAACATAAGTAACGTTTTAATTCTTTACCGTTAAAATCTATTCTAAATGTTAGTTATTTATAACAAGTAGTTATATTCTATTTGTTAAAGCTATCTACAGTCACAGTATCCAAGGATTTGAACCCAGAATATTATTTACATAGGTATTTCTGTTAGATGAGTTTAGCTATGAATACCCATTAAAAGTTTAAAACTTAAGTCGAATATTGTAGAGCGGTGATGTTGTGAATTTTAATAGAGTTCAACCAGATGTACAAGCATCTAAACCATTATACAGTATTCCTATAGCTCGAGTAGGTGTTAGAGAGGTTTATAGAAGGATATGTATAGGTAGCTCTAGAGGGAACACATGTCTAGATGCGTACATAGATATTTTGATCGATCTTCCTAAATCTCAGAGAGGAATACATGTCTCTAGAAATATAGAGGCAATGCTAGATGTTTTTAGCGTTATTGAGCATAGTAGTTTTAAGTCACTTGAAGAAGCTATAGAGAATCTATGCAGAGAATTGCTTAAGAAGCATGATTATGCTAATAGTGCTGAAGTGAGGCTTTCATCAACCTTTCTGTATGAGTACAGAGATCTAGATCTAGATGTTAAAGAATATATACCTGTTAAACTATCTATAAAGTCTAAGGTCCATAGAGAGAGTAATAATGTTCGTAGAAGGTTTTGTATAGAAGTTGTAGGTATGACTGTTTGTCCATGTGCTCTCCAGGTATGTAGTTATATACTAAATACAGATGAATTCGCTCCCTCACATACACAAAGAACAAAACTGAAGATATGTCTATCAACAGAGAGTCTTATAGATGTAGCAGATCTTGTTGATATAGCTCTGAATTCTTTCTCTATACCTGTTTTCAGTTATCTTAAGCGAGATAAAGAATGCAAAATGATTTTAAAGGGATTCAAAAACCCAAAGTTTGCTGAAGATGTTGTACGTAGCGCACTCTATGGTGTCTATAGAAAGTTTAGCGAAAAGATAGATCCAGATAGCTTAGTATATGTTAGCGTTAATAGTTTTGAGAGCATTCATCCATTCAATTTATCTGCTGAAGCCAAATACACTATCAATGATCTCATCAAGTACTTCTCAGGGTAAATACATGGCTATATGTGTCGAGACTTCAGCCAGGCTTCATCTAGGTTTCTACAACTTTTTTGAAGATGGTATAGCTTATGGAGGACTTGGTGTAGCGATTGAGTATCCAAAGATAAGGGTTAAGGTATACAGAGATACAGGGTTTAGTGTCATCAATAAGGTACATGGTCTCTATGTAGATGACGTTGTTGATCTAGTTAAGAGTAGCTTAAATGTGAGTAGCATTGGTATAGTTGTTGAAGAAGCTTATCCACGTCACGTGGGATTAGGAAGCACAACACAACTTGCTCTATCAATAAGCTACGGTATAGCTAAACTGCTGGATATGAAGTATAGTGTTAGAGAACTTGCTGTTGCTCTTGGCAGAGGTAGAGATTCTGGTATAGGTGTAGCTACATTTGAGTATGGAGGCTTCGTGGTTGATAGCGGTAGAAGAGTGAATCAACGGGTAGAGGTACCTAGATCAGTTAACGATATTCCACAGATATTGTTTAGAAGCTATCTACCTGAAGACTGGTACTTCATAGTCATTATTCCCCACGGCATCAAGGGTCTAGATGAAGTTAGAGAGAGATCAGCTATGGATTATCCCCAGCCACTACCAAGAGATTTGCAGTATGAACTCTATAAACTTCTTCTTCTCCACATAATACCCTCTATCGTTAGAAGAGATATAGAGGTATTCGGTAAAGCTATAACAAAGCTCCAAAGAATAGTTGGAGAATATTTCTCTAAATACCAAGGAGGTATATATTGTTGTAGAGAAGCTGAAGAAATAGTGAATGCCTTGCTCGATTCCGGAGCGCAGGGAGCTGGACAAAGTAGCTGGGGCCCTACTGTCTACGGCATTATTAGTGGTAAGGATAATGCGTTTAGAGTGCTTCGAAAAGTTTTAGAAAAAATAGAAAGGCATGGAATTGAATATAGCTACTATGTAGTCAAAAACAGAGAGAAAGGAGCATCTATAAATATATGTTGAATGATTATAACAAATAATTTCTTCAATAAATAATAATGACTGATACACATTTAGAGCATCTGCATAAGGTATACCTAATAAGCTACACCTATGGATTCCCTAATAAGCTACACCTATGGATTCTATAAATCACATCGAGGTATTTTAGAAAATATACTGATTATAGTCCAGCTTTATTCTATAATGTTAGAAATAGTCTACACTATTTTCAAATACTCTATTAAGGTATCATCTAATAGTTTATGTATCGACTCATTATGTAGATGAGTAGTTTTGATAAAGGCTTACATATAAAGATTTTCAACTATTTGTATATAGATTTTCTTGGAGAACGATGGATCAGGGTTAGGTGATATTATTGTGTGATTATACAAACAGTAAAGCTATAGATTATGGTAAAGTATAGGAATTGATCAGCTTAGTACCTTCTCACGGTATGCTTTTAGTTGTGGATTACCTTGGTATCGGTAAACCAGTATTAGCTTCATAAATCTGTTTATATATACTTTAGAGAGCAAGAAATATCTCTATACATTGTTCTATGAAGATAAAGAAAACTGTTTACAAATATTAGTCGTCTAAGAATGGACCTTAGAAAGGTCAAAGATAGAGAGATGATGAGGTATATCAAACTACCTGTAACATCAACTGATGAATTGATTAATGCTATAGCTGAGCTCGCAACTAGAGATATGTATGATGTTGTGGTTATAGATTCTGTTAATATTGCACTAAAGCTTGTTGAGAAAAAGAGCATCAAAGAGCTATTCTTTTGAATTTTTTCTATCAGATGCTTAATCTCGTTAACAGATTGTTTATAGTTTTAGTAGAAATATCTGTAGGTAGAGAAACATTAGATCTAGGCTCTATAGAGTCTGTTTCAGATACTGGTATATATCTAAGACATCGAGTTAAAATAGGTTTCTCTTACAAATACCTGAAATCAAGAAGCTTCGTAAAGTACTTGTAAATGTTGTTGAATTTCCATTCGTAATTGCTGAAGGTATGAGTATAAAGTCTATCTTTCCATCAATATCCAAAGAATAGAAATAAACTTGAGTAATAGGTTAAAAGCTCTAGAATGCTGTATTCTCATTTGAGGAGGAGAACCGCAGCTCTCGAGCTCTTGTGTAATGTGATAAATGTGGTGTCATGTTGTCATCATGTTCAAACCGCTGGTAATTCGTAGAGCTCTCTCCAAAGAGTTTAATGATCAGTCCTAACTTTACCCCGAACTTGGGTTAGGTGTTTTAAATGAGCTCTTGGAATGATAGTACTAATCCTAGCGCACTTTTAGATAGTACTGGCTGTTTAAAAATTACTCTATTTTAATGGTTTCTGGGTAATTGTTGAACTTAGACATTTCTATGAATATTCCAGTTGTTTTAACTGGCACCTCAATAACGTAATTCATAACAGATTTGTACACTTCTCTAATACCTAGCCGGGTCAATCTATAAGTTCTCCCTGATTTTGTAACGATACCGCTCAGCTCCAAGACCTTCAATAGTAGCTTTACTTTGAACGGCATTTTCTTAAGACCTATTAACTTGAACGATTCCTCTGATATCTCAACAGCACTCAGTTGATCAAAGAATAACCTCCATAATCTTGAGGTGTGTTTTAAACTCCGTGAGTAAATAACAGGCGGTGTGCTCTTTTCGATCGAACCAACGTACTCTTGTATGCTGTGTGTATTTATGTACTGGTATGTACCTGTATTACTCCATGCACTTGCACCTAAACCTATAAGGGGACCCACAAGCTCTAGGTTTACTGTGGTGTACTCGTAACGCTTTCTGGATGCAGAGTATACTCTTATGAGGTGCAAACTATTGTTTTGGGTAAACTTCACAGCCTCGTCAATAAATGCATCAATGTAGTTTAGCTCTTGACTTAGCCTTCCATACCCAGCAAGTTTGTAACCAGGAGTGTGCTTTGGTATCACAGTTGGGTAAAATGTTACTTGATGAACGCCCAGCTTGTAGGATTTCTCGAGATCCTCTCTAAAAGCTTTCAGCTTTTCATCTAAAGTGAGCTCCACACAGCCTTTAATACTAGGAGTGAGGAACATTATATCGACGTTAATCCACTTGAAACCCGCCTTTATGCTGTTCTCGATAGCCTTAACGTTGTCCTCCGGAGTGTGCTTTCTGCTTAGTGACTTTAGGATTCTTCTATCGAAGCTCTGAACACCTATACTAACTTCATCAACGCCAACCGAGTAGAGCTCTTCTACATATCTATAATCCTTGAAGTCCTCGGGGTTAACCTCAATACCTATCTTACATTTGACGCTGAAAAACCGTGTCAATGCATCAACGAACTCCTTGTACAATTTTGAGGATACAAGGCTAGGAGTTCCACCACCTACGTGTACTTCTACAACATTGAGGTTCTTCTCCTCTAGAAGTTTACCGTAGATTTCAAGCTCTCTCAGTAAGGCTTTAAAGTACTTTTCAAGTTCCTGCTCGCTTCTCAGCACATCTCTGAAATAGGGACAGAACATGCACACAGATCTGCAGTAAGGTATGTGAACGTATATAGCTACATCTCTGTTCTCAACAGTGTTCTTGACGTTGTTTAGGTGTTCAAGCTTATCATCAACCCTGCTAAATTCCACCTTAACCTTTCCTCTAAGAAGAGAATGCGTTCTTAGTTTTCCAGAGCCGAGAACAGGTGTGTTTGTGCTCATGCCTATCACGTTGGAGATTAAAACTGCGTAAAACTTAAAGGTTTTAGTGCACGTATATAATCGAAACTCTAATTCACATGTCTTATTACTCGTACGTTCTGCGAATTATTCCGAGTTTTTAACTCTTAAGTGCTCTCCTAATTTTTTCAATGAACTTCTCGGTATTAACTATGAATCTCTCGTGAACACCTTCACCTATTAGCACATCCTTGTAGTACGCCTTTACTTCGAGTACTACTCTTCTATCCTCATGCAATACTATTCTAGAAATGACTGAAGAACTTTTAGGACCTCTGTATACTGGTGATGTAATCTTTAAGTTATCCGTCTTATGCAGAAAGATCCAGTATCTTTTACATCTCTTATGGATCTATCTGTTGAAATCAATTTGAAGATATTTTTATATCGTGTTCCATAAATGAATTCAAGTATATGTTTTCAGAAATAATGATAAGCGAGTTAGGTTTACCGAAAGAAAGTGTTGAAATAACTTTAAAAAGTTTTCTTCTTTGGCTCAATTAATTCAGCGCTTTGCATATTGCTTAGACTTATAGCTATTGTAACAGAATTTGCTAAAGGTGTAAATCTGGGTATAGTTGTACTTCATGGTTTAGAGTTATTGAGTCCAAGTTGCATGGAATTTACGTGAATATTGAGTAGTCTTATTCAATCTATTTATGTAGCTCAAGAACCAGAACGTGTTGATGGTACGCTATAGTAGTATGACAGATAATCAATGGATTAGAATAACGAAGCTTTATTACAAATAGTGGTCAGAATCTGCTACAAGTTTAAGGATGGAAAAGCTATACTAATGTGATATGTTTGGAGTCGTAGTAAAAGAGTTAAGGTAATAGCTTTTGATAATAAAGATGTAGAGAAAATGTTGATGAAAAGTACTAAAAACTTAATGAAAAATATAAATAGTTTTCTCTAAATGAATCATAATCCAAATAACTAGAAAGTTAAAATAATTGCTATCTATTTAATAGCAGGACATTATGGTTAAGGCTCTCGATCTAGAATTAATTGATAGGATATTAATAAACATTCATCAATTACTGGTTAATACTTAGAACAATATATCGATAGTCTATATCTAATTAATCATTCAGATACATTCAAGTCTGATATTAATAATCAGAAATAAGCTTTCTTGATATCGTCACTACATCTTGGTATCCAACTACAACTATATCCACAAGATCTTTCGTAAAGATGCCTGTCTCTATAACTCCTGGCAAACTCTTTAGCTTTATGTTAAGTGATTGTGGATCAATTCTCGTTTTCGGGTATATATCGATTATTATTCCTCCGGTATCTGCTACTACAAATCCATATTTACCTTCTCTAGAGCTTCTTATAGATGGATTTAGATCCATTTCCTTCAACTTTCGATAAACTATGGATAGAGCATGCGGAAGAACTTCTATGGGTATTGGATGTTTTTCTCCGAGATTTTTCACGAGCTTGGTGTAATCTACAATATATATCTTAGTTTTAGCAGCAGAAGCTATAATTTTCTCAAGCGTTAGAGCACCTCCTCCACCTTTAATCATGTTTAGTTCTGGATCAACCTCGTCAGCTCCATCGATATACACATCTATGGCATCAACATTAGATATATCTAGAACATTGGATCCGTTTTCAGAGAGCCTTCTACATGTATATGCAGATGCACATACAAAGTATGACTCTATAAAGAGATGGCTAGATGATGACATAAGATCTATAAACATATCAACTGTAGATCCTGTTCCAATACCTATTACCTCTCTCCTAAAGCTTAGCAAAATTTTCATAGCCTCTTCAACAGCTTTACGTTTTGCTTGCGAAATATCTGTAGACATTGTATAACCCATACAGGATCTATTTAGTTATATTTAGCACTTGCACCAGATTTTAAGTATATATACATGATTTAGTATATATTCTCTATTACTCCAATAATGTAATACAGAGAGATAATGAGTATAAAATATAATAAAGTTGGATGGTTGATATAGCTTCAGGTCAATTTAAATTTCATTGAACATAATGAAAATATTTTTAGACAACAATAATGGTGAGATAAATGGATCTGTATGGTGATGAAGTCTAGAATCTTGTATGGTTATACAATGCTCATAATTGCGACTATTTTATGGGGTAGTTCCTTTGTTTTCATAAAACTTTCTGTAGAAAATGTTTCAGCATTTGGCTACACCTTCTATAGATCTTTTTTTGCTGTAGCGATGCTTACGCCTGTGATATTGTTTAAAAAGATGGGGAGTATCTTCAGCTATAGAGATTTTATAGGAGGTATTGTTACTGGTGTAGCGTATATGTTTGGTCTTCTTCTTCAGGGTCTTGGAACAAGGTATACATTTCCATCAACTAGTGCTTTTATTACAGGTTTAAATACAGTTCATATACATACATATTGTGCTTTCGTGAAGAGAGCCTATAATCGATATCTTCTAGCGGCACTTGTGCTTTCACTCATCGGTCTATTCATAGTCACGTCACCTAGTGGTGGTATTGGTTTAGGTGAGATATTGGTCTTCTTTGGATCTATAGCTTGGGCTATCCAGATACTTCTTGTATCGAAATACAGTAGACATAGTAAGAATTATATTGACTTCCTCTATGGAATGTTTATACCTTCACTCGTCATAGCTCCTTGGACAATTCTATACGATAATCCGATGAATATAGTGCTAAATTCATGGATGTACATAATCTATCTAGCTATAGCGTGTTCTATAGTGGCTTCATTACTGCAGGTTATTGGACAAAGGTATGTAGCTCCAGCTATAGCTTCAGTAATCTATCTTCTTGAGCCTTTCTTTGCATTATTGTTCTCTATATCTCTATATGGTGAAGAAATAGATATTGTTAGAATAGTTGGAGGAATAATGATTGTTTTAGCATCCTATATAGCGATGAGTTATGCACCAAATGCATATACTTAATATCGTCATATTTTTGGAAAACATCACGAATCTAGTGTTGAGTACTAGGCATTGATGAATTGTATTGAGGAAGAACTATTTACAAAAATTAAGGTTAGGGAAATTGTTAAATAAATCAATAAGATTTATATATTAGTGGTTTACATGTTGACGAATAGGGGGTGTGTACCATAGTTAAATTGGATATTCTAAATAGACTTGATGAATTTAAAGGCTTTCTTGAAGGAGAGACCGTGGATAGATTTTTAGAAACATTCGATATAAGGTTTGGAAGCGGTACATGGGCAGCTGGAGGTTTTAGCGATAGGTTTATGGTTAGAGGATATTTTCCTGATCTCGGATCCGATATAATATCAAGGCTAGAGAGAATAAGGATAGCAGGTATAAAGATGTTTGTTCCCATAAATGTGGAACTACTTAACGAGGACCTAGAAGTTAGATGGGAAATAGTTGATGCAGTTATTGAATACACAAAGAAATATAATATGATGGCTGTAGCTCTTGCAGTAGATTTAAGTGGTATCCCGAAACTCAGATTAGGCTCTATAACTAATCCAGATCCATTATTAAGAAAGAAGTCAATATCAATTCTACTCAATAGCATAGAAATAGCTAAAAAACTTGGCACAGATGTTATATCGTTTTGGCCTGGACAAGATGGTTGGGACTACAGTTTCGAGATTAACTATGGCAAAATGCTCAAAATGTTTATCGATAATCTGAAGCTTATTGTAGAAGAGGTTATGGCTAAAGGGTTTAGGTTTTGTATTGAAGCTAAATTAAAAGAGCCTAAAGAAGGAAACATGATCATACCTACAACACATGTAGCTATAGCTATAGCTAAGAAGATAAATGATGATATTGGGAAGAGTGTCGTTGGGATAACTATAGATTATGGACATGAGCTTATGTATGCTGTAGAACCAGCATATACTGTGCATCTAGCTAAACTATTTGATGTACCTCTGCTATCGATACACATAAATACAGCTAAAACACATAGCAATGATGAAGATAGAGTTGTTGGAACAGGAGATCTATGGCAATTCGTGGACTTCCTTTACGCAACAATAGATACAGGTTTCGATGGCCCCTATATACTGGATCAATTCACATATAGAATGGATCCAGTGGATGGTCTAAGATTATCTAAGGAATTCTTCGCAAACTCTATGAAGAAAGCTCTAGAGATATATAGGCATAGAGATGTGTTAGAAAAAATAAGAGACACAGGAAATCAAGCAAAAGTACTAGACCTAATTAAAAAAATCATATATACGTACTAATTGTGTTTCACATATCCACGATCTATACAGATATTTACTCAGCTTTCTATTACACTATTTAGAAATCGGAGCAGGTATAGTGGTATCATTATTTATCTAGAGCTAAAGATGATGCTGTGTAGCACACGTAGATGGTGCTACCATCATACTATGTACATAATGTCTTAGAGCTAGATAAATTTTGCTAACTCTAGGTCTGAAGACAAGTTATTTAAAGCATAGATTCATCGACATATAGATCTGTCATAGAATTACAAAGAGTATTAAACTATACTTTAAGAAGCTCTAGAGAATCTATGGAGAGAAATATGGAAGAGGATATTTTATTGTTATTGTTTATCGGTCATACTCTATAAACTCATCATATACAAAATGCTTATAATATTTGATGTACAACTGGAACCAAATATAACTTATGAGATGCTGAATCATAGTGATGTATATAGGTGTTGTAAGTGAAAGAGGTTGTAAAGATTATTCTACTGTTTATAGTATTTATAGTATCATCATATATCGTTATGAAGTCTATAGTTATACGAACTGATGATATTGGGCTCAACGTAGCTGGATTTTGGTGTAGTGAGATTGGCCTGTCTTTTAGTTCTTCTTACTGTATTTCTCTACTTAATTCAGATCACTATGTATTCGTTCAAAGTCTATCACTCTCTATATTCATGTTGGTTGTAGCGATAATAGTTATGCACACTGAATGGCGCGTGGCTGCAGCTATTCTCGGTGTGGTGATTATGATATTGATGGGTGTTGTTAATCCTAAAACCTTCATAGAGTCTGTTTCATGGGACTTGATACTGTTTCTAGTGGGTTCAATGGCGTTTGCAGGAATACTGAGAGAACTTGGTGTATTTAGGTATCTAGCTATACAGATTCTAAGACTCTCTAGATTCAATGCATATATACTCACGGCATTCATAACCATAGTTTCTTTCGTGTTATCAGCTATTGTTGGCGAAGTTACAAGCATTATATATGTAGTTGCACTTGTAATTGAGCTTAGACGTGTACTAAAGATAGAGATCGAACCATTACTAATACTATCTGTTTTAGCAACAAATACTGGTAGTGTTGCTCTACCCATAGGTAATCCTATAGGTGTATATCTGCTTTTTGCATCAAGTATGTCTATATCCATGTTCATCAGATACTCGTTACCTCTTGCTTTAATTAATGTACTAGCTCTTTACGGACTCTATATAACTATAGTCAATAGGTACCTAAGGAGATGCCAAACATTGCTAGAGAATTATAAGAAAAGTATTGAAGCCTATATATCGAGCTTCTATACCGAAGTATATAATGCTAAAGCAAAAAGAATATACCTAGGATTATTGTTTTTAACAGTATTTGTGTTAACTGTATCGATTAATGATGTTATTGTCCATATTCTTTCATCGATACTACAGATAGATATAACCCCTCATAGTTTCTTGTCATTCATACCGTATATGTACATAGTCTTAAGCATGATGGTTGTTGTCCCGCCCGAAGAAATAGGCACAATTATTCAGAAAGCAGTTGAATGGTCTTCTATAGTGTTCTTCATTATGTTGTTTATGTTGGGTCATGCTCTTCTCTATACAGGTGCTATAATAAAAATGGCATACATTTTGACAACTATATCTATAGCAACTACAGTAGTATTAGAGATGGTAATGACGATTTCTTCAACAATACTTAGCGCACTACTTGATAACCTATCAGTAGTTGTAGCATTTACACCTATGGCTATACTGTTTAATAAATCTGGTTTAACAGATCAGTTAATATATTTCGCGCTTCTCTTCGGTGGAGTTTTTGGAGGAAACTATACACCAATAGGTTCTACAGCAAACATAGTAGCTCTATCTCTTGCTGAAAAGAAGAAGATTCGTATATCGTGGAGGAAGTGGCTCAAAATAGCCTTAATAACAACAACTGTACAGATGATTCTATCAATCCTCTGGATCTATATAAATAACGTCTATAGGTAACCGAGGACCACTACATATTAATACATCTCGTGCTTTATTGTAGCCTTGGTGCCTATATTGATAGAAATGAACTTAGATCATTATATTTCGATAGAAATAGCCTAAGCGCATTTAAACCTTTTTCAGTCAATATGTACTTGCTCCCAATCTTGATTATAAATTTTGCTTCTTCAAGTTCTTTAAGTATAGTATAGAACGTACTTAAACTGATCTTAGACTTGATAATATTTTTCACGTACTTGTATATCTGGTATCCGTAGAGCTCGCCACGCTTAAGTGTACCTAGAATTAAGATCCTAAGCAAACCTTTTAGAAAAGGCTCTTCTAGATACTTATGTATATCATCTAGAGTCTCCATATATCACCACATTTCTTCTAAAGATTGTAGACATACTATATCTGGCTTACAAGCTCTTTATATATTTCCGTAGCAATCTTTTTTCTCCAGCGATACTTTCTTGCAGTAGTTGCGAGATATATCTTGGCTAATATATTTAGAATTTTCTTTTGTATGTAGCTATAGTTCTTAAAATGCTCTACACCCCATATCTTGGTGTTATGTTTCCAGCATTCAGCAAAAACAGCTACTTGTACATCATTTAACTCATTAAAGCTCCTAATTGGTTGATCCTTTAATACGCATCCACCGAGAGGTACAAAGAGTAGTGGTACAAGGAACGTTCTTAAACCATGTCTACGTATGTTTTCTACAAGAGATAGAGTTCTGTATGCATCATCTATATCCTCACCCGGCATACCGACTATGATTGTTCCTAGAGGTATCCATCCATTTTCTTCAAGGAGAGTAAGAGATTCTAAAACTATATCTGGCCATTCCTCAGGAGTATAGGGAAGAGCTTTTCCACGCATATATCTGGCAATAATTCTAGGCGAACCTGACTCTATGCCAACTTCAACAGTATTTATGTAGTTTCCACGAAAACTGTACCAAGCGAACTCATAGAGTCTATCCGACATCAATTTAACTATATCTTTTCTATAGAGAGCTGCTGCTAGATTCATGTGTGTTATCTGGATGTGTTTTAATCCTCTATCTTTAAACTTAGTGACATTTTCTATAAGTTTGGCTATAGCGTCACCATTTGGTTCCCACGGAATTCTAGATCCATAGAGAAATATGTCTTCAGTAACAAGTAGAACCTTATTTTGACCATTCTCTATATTAACCTCTATATCTCTTACAATCTTCTCTAGAGGAATATCTCTCCTCATCTGCATAGTCGGTGTACAAAACATACATCCACGACCACATCCTCTAGATATCTCAACAGCTCCATATACTGAAGCTCCCTTTATACACGGTATATGATCAACAGGAACTACATCACCTTTAACGATACGTTCAACAGGTTCTCTATTGATAATCTTTGAAAAGACGTCTGGAGTTATAACCTCTCCTTCACCATCGATAACAACATCTATTCCCAAAGCATCTAGATCGCTATACATATAGAGTTGCCATACACCAGGACCTCCGACAACTACATTAAACTCAAATTTCTTCTTCAACTTCTTAACTATCTTAATTATCCGCATAAACTCGTACTTATTTATTGGTTCACCTAACCCCAAAAGCGTTGAATATGTTAGAGAAACATAGCCTAAACCGAGAGGATCTTTAACCCCTATACCTATAACCTTTGTATCTTCATTAACAACATCTTCAAGATCATCCGGACAAACTACAACAACATCATCTTCTCTAAATATACCAGACTCTATAAGTGATGCCTCAATTCTTCTTAAACCAAGTGGAGCGTAACGAACTCTATAACCATCCCTGTTATCTCTATAGAGATTTAGGGTAAGGAAGAATCTGGGTACTAGAAACGGTTTTGAAAACCCTGAGACAAAAGCTATAGCAGGATTACCGTTGTATTCGCTCATTTCTGATGCAGGAGCTGTTAACACTACTTTAACCAATGGGTATGCACCACATATTCAACTATATGTATATTCATACTCTGAATACTCTATCTATAGGTTATGTTTAGATCTACTATAAATATCTTTTGCAATATAATCATCCTGATCACAATTCTATTGCTGTAAGCCAATCACATTAACATCTATTAACATCAATGATAATCTTCATTTCGGTACTGCTTATACATTATTAAACAGTCTATACGTTATTAAGATGATTAAAGCTTTTATACTCAGCCAAGGTAGTGACTAAATAACTTGGTGGTATTTATTGTATCATGGGATATAGCATTAGCTATAGCCCTATATATCACAGCTCTGGCTATATCAATTCTATACTATTTTACTAGCAATAAAAAACCTGTTGAAACAGATAACTGTGGTGAAAAATAGATGATGTTTATCACAATAATTGCAATAGCGGTATACCTAGCCATCATGACATTAATAGGACTTATAGCTATGACCAAGATAAAGTCTGTTGATGATCTATATGTGGGTAGCATGAACATAGGAGGCATAATTACAGCATTATCGTTTTTCACAACATACTTCAGTTCTGTTATATTCATAGGTGCAACTGCTCTTGGATGGAAATACGGTCTACCCATAGTATGGAAAGATATTTTCGTGGTACTGATAGGTACACTAGGAGCCTTCATAATCCTGGGACCAAGGCTCATGATTCTTTCTCGAAGGCTGGGATTCAAATCTGTTGTAGAATTTATAGAGAAACGATATAGCTCAAGACTAGCTGGTTTAACAGCTGCTACAGTTATGTTTGTTGGTTTATTCATTTACTGTATATCAATTATGGTTGGTGTAGCTAGAGCTGTTGAAGTAGTTGCTGGAGTAAGCTATACAATAGCACTTATAGCAACAATAACTGTAACTCTTGTATATACAGCTTTAGGGGGATACCTAGGTCAGGTTTGGACACAAGCAGCTCAATCAGTACTAATGCTCTTTATGGCTATAGCAATATGCATTCTTTCACTCATTGCTACAAACGGGCTATCTGGTCTACATCAAACTCTTAGCTCTATAGATCCATCACTTGCTGGATGGCCTTATAGAGACTTTGTGCCACTATTTCTACTATATGTAAGCTTGGGCCTTCTTGGATGGGGTAATCCTGCACTAGTTATGAGGTTCATAAGCATAAGGGATAGGATTTCTTTTAGAAGTGCAACAGTTATTGCGACAGTAACAACTGTTGCTTTAACGTTATCTCTGAATCTAGCATCAGCAGCCTCTAGAGCTATACTATCGGAAGTGCCTAATCCTGAATACGCATTTACTTATCTTGTTCAGAGAATATTTCCACAAGGATTCGATATAATATTTCTCTTAGCTGTATTATCAGCATCTATGTCAACATTAACAGCAATTATGGGAACAATGACACATATATTAAGAGATGTAGTTGGTTTAAAAAAGGTATTCTCTAGTAGGAATGAATTCCTCTTCTACAGAATAGTTACAGTAATTATAGCTCTTACAGCCACGGTTATGGCTCTTCAGCCTCCACAGATGATAATTGTTCTCTTTGGTGTTACAACATCTATTCTCTCTGGAGTACTTATAGGGCCTATCGTATATGGATTATTCTGGAGGAGAACAACAGCTATAGCTGTAACTATAGCAATGATTGCAAGCTTTACATCAGCTATAGCTGTAAGTGCTTATGGAGAGTTTAAATTCCCATGGACCTACTATGCATTTGGGCCAACAATACTATTATCCCTACTGATACCGCCTCTAGTAAGTTTGGTTACAAAACCACCATCTAGAGAGGTTATAGATAGAGTGTTCAGTAAATGCTAATTAAAGTTTCTAGGAAACATAGATAGAGGTGTAGCAGATTAGGTGAGAATGGTTGAAGAAATTAATGAGTCTTATGTTAATCCTCTCTAGCATATTTGTTCCTCTTATCTGTATAGCTATCTCTATATGGTTATCACCATGGTTCAACATACTCGATAATGCTTTAAGTGATCTGGGTCATGCCACAAGAAGCTCTGTGGCACCCATATTTAACTTTGGATTGAGTTTAGGTGGATTCCTTATAGCACTATCATCGCTTCTAATAATCAGTAAGCTATATAGATCCATAGCTTATTTAGCTACCTTATGTGGATATACACTCATTCTTGTAGCAGTATTTGATGAGATCTATGGAGTTATTCACTACTGGGTATCGGTAGCCTTTTTCTTAACACTAGGCTTTCTACTCATAAACTATACAGTTCTAATGAAAAGCATTATCAAGAAGATCTCGGCATCTATAGCTCTAATAATTGCTGTAACTTCATGGATACTGCATATAGTCTATAGAGTACCTAGAGGTGCAGCTATACCCGAACTAATATCGATATTCTGTGTGATACCTTTCTATATAGATGTTTCGATACAGTATATAAAGTCTCAACAATAGTTGCACAATATACATCTCTTAATTGATAAGTAAGAAAACCATTATCTTGGATTATTGATAAATTCCTAAATAACTCTACTGATCATAGTTATGCTGATACTATAGATATCTCCAGATCCCTCTTCCTTTATAGTTGAATATTATTGTTTTGTATGCTGTAACATGTTCTATCGAGTAACCTATTCCTTCTCTACCTATACCGGAATCCTTTCTTCCTCCAAATGGATAGTAACCTACTCCATGTCTAGGCATATCGTTTACATATATAGCTCCAAATTCTAGATATCTTATGAGTTTCCTTATCTTATCTATGTTGTAGCCAAAGATCGATACATCTAATCCATATCTTCTTCCATTGGCAAGCTCTATAGCTTCATCAAGATCTCTAAAGCTGGTTATCAGGGCTACTGGAGCGAATATCTCTTCTTTATATAGCTTGAGCTCTTTTAGTACATTCTTATCAAGTACTTCTATGAGTGTTGGCTCTACATAAGTTGCACCTAATCTCTTACCGCCATACAGTATGGCTCCACCTCTTTCAATAGCTTCTTTAACTGCTTCAAGCATTTTATCAACAGTTTCAGTATCTATTAGTGGACCCATAGTTGTTTTCTCGTCTCTTGGATCACCAACAACAACTTTTGATAGATTGTTGATTAGCTTTTCCTTAAGCTTGAGGTATACATCATCTTCTACTAGAACGAGCTTTATAGCATCACATCTCTGTCCAGCATAACTGTATATTCCTAGAGCTATTCTTTCAGCAGCTAGATCTAGATCTGCATCCTCTAGAACTATCGCTGGATCACCTCCCCCGAGCTCCATAACGAACTGCTTTATACCAGCACTAGCTATAACCTTTCTACCAGTCTCACTACTGCCTGTGAAACTTATGATATGTATCCTTCTATCAGACACCAAATTGATACTCTCTCTACCGGGTACAGTCAATACAGCAAAACCTTCTCTAGGAAATCCAGCTTCTTCAACAACTTTTGCAAAGAGTATAACTGGAAGAGGATCTACTGACGGAGGTTTAACTACAACAGCATTTCCAGCAACAACACTATATGTGAATTTAGCAACAGTATCGAATAGCGGATAATTGAAGGGTATTATAGCCAAAACTACACCAAAAGGCTCTCTCCTCACAATCGCTTCTGTCTCTACTGTTGTCTGATCCCAATCACCAGGAATATAATCACCAAATATCTTTCGAGCATCTAGATCAGCTCTTCTAAGTCTATCTATAGATGCATTTATCTCTCCCTGAGCTTGTGAACGAGTTTTACCAGTATTAACTATTAAGACGTTTACAAAATCCTCACGATACTTCTCAATCAGATCTCCAATCTTTTCAAGAATCTCTAGCCTCCTCCATCCAGGAAGATCCCTTACACCCCATCTACCAACTCTATAGACCTTATCTAATGCTCTATCAACATCACTCCAACTAAGCTTAGGAACTCTACCAATAACACTCAAATCTATAGGGCTTCTAACATCCATAAAACTACTACCCGAAACCCAAATCCATTCACCAGCCAAAAAGGTCTTGAATACATGTACATCATCTACCTCCTCAGCTATCTCTTTAAATAGATCGCCTCTAAGTTTAAACACCATACAGGCAAACCACCCTCAAATACAATAAATCTTTAATTCAATATTTTAAGGATGCTCATATTGACAGTTACTACTAAGTATAGCAATACGACTCATAATAAATCACTTCAGACATAGCTGTTCATACTATAGAATTTATCTTTACTAAAGATTCATAATCAGCAGTTTTATATCTAGCAATAACGAACCTTAGATCATATAGATAAACAGTATCATCTTGATGATCAATTCTGAAGAAATTTTGACAACATATAAAGACGAATACAACGTTTTTAATAGTTTCTAGATATACTATTCTTTACTATGGTATAGTATTTCATAGTGATATCTAATGAGAACCTAAGTTTACTCTAGATAAAGTACTCTATCTTTAGCTAATGTTAATATACTACTTACCATTATATAAATACATCGATAAGATGTATCTCTTTCCCTTTTAGACAATATATTGTGCTCTATCGATAACACTTCTTTCAGAACTATTGATCATAAACGGTTAAGTATGAATTTGTTGACAATCATTATACTGAACCTACATCAATTCTTTTATATTTAAACCTTCTTGAAGAATATCAATTCTTTTAATATTTATCTTCTTTATGTCTCTATCGTATTTGAATAGATATAGTGCTATAACCTCTGGCGATAAAATCTCGTCATCTGATTCTCTATGAATATCATAACCATGTTTGCTGGCTTTCACGAAATTGGTGAGTAGATCTATGTTATGTGTAGAGATTATGACATACTTGTTCATCATTTTTACTGCTTTAATTATGGCTCTTCCTAGAGCGTGAACAGCTGATGGATTGAGGTGGATCTCGGGATCCTCTATGATCACAACAGGTGTTGCTTTAGATGCTAGAGCTAGAAGAGTTGGTATTATCCCCCTGATGCTCGATGGGGTTTCCTCGATAGGTAGTTCTAAATCGTTCCATAATCTGATGGATAAAGATTTGTATTCTTTTGAGATCTTTACTGATACTTCGTCTACCCCTATTTCGGCTAGAACATCTCTAAAAACATCTAGATCTACCATATTGTTGTAGAGTAGATCTATTAAATGGTTATAGCTCTTAATGAATGCTCTCTCTAGATATGTGAGCATATGTTCTTCAGCTCTAGACCATGACCTTACAGAGATCTTGATCAGCCAAGTTCTATCATTGATACAGTAGATTGTTTTATCTTCTCCTGATAACCATGGAGGCATAATTCTTGTGGTTATGGCTCTAATAGTGTTTATCAGTATCTTTTCCACATCTTTGTGTTCAACTATAGCAGCTTCTTCTATAGTTTGCACATCTAGTGAAAAACCATATACATAATTCCTCTGAACACCTATGAAGGATCTCGTCAAGATCTCTCGCACAACCTTAGCACCAATTCTATCGGCAACATCTAGAACCACGTGGGGCTCTATATACCCTATCCTAAATACTCCAGCAACTCTATCGTAACTTATCCTCAGTATATGCCTAGATTCTTCAGGAACTCCCCCACCAATCTCTATAGATACATCTCTATCTCTACTAAATACTTCTAGATAGCGTTTAAATGGATCTCTAAATCTCTTATTGAAGTTGCTCTCTAGAGCTTTAGGTAGAACCTTTAGTGCTAATTTAACAAGTTCTCTAAACTCTTTCTCTATATCCATACCTCTTTTAGCCTTTTCAATTATATTATCAACAATTCTTGTATAGCCTAGATCGATCATGATTTCTCTAAATTTCTCGAGATCTGGCTCTAGCGATAATACCATCCACATTAAGTTGAGTAGAGAGCTTTTACCTGTCATGTTTCTACCGATAAATATCGTTAAAGGTCTTAACTCTAGATCTAGATCATCAAATAGAGCATAGTTCTTGATCTTTATAAACATGAGGTTATGTGGCATTGAATTCGATGTAGACATACTCTCTACTCTCTATGCTATATAAGAATTAGTTTCTGTCGAAATAAATGCTTTGCTATTACTGGTGAACTATATATAATTTGTTTATGTATAATTAATCATGATGCTTTCGACTTAGCATCTAGATTTAGACTCTAATATTTGTATCATAAAGTAGTATATTGTGATACTGGAAGAATATCATGATACATGAGATAAAACAAAATAAATAGCCATATAGATATGTATTCAGTAGCCTATTTTTGATGAAATTATTGCTGAATATATGTAGAGCCTTCTAGATATTTAAGCTAAGATCATTACCTTATGTACTAGATATCTAAATACCTTAAGGTATAGTACTCTGGAAACAGCTACAGAGGTGTATTCATTATGGCGATAATTTTAGAGCTTAAGGTTATACCGATAGGTACAAGTACAACAAGCTTAAGTAGCTATATAGCTAGAGTTGTAGAATCTATAGCTAGAAAAGGTTACAGCTATATCCTGGGACCTATGGGTACTGTCATAGAAATTAACACCTTAGATGAAGTTTCATTAATTGTTGAAGATGTTGTTAAATGTATGAGGGAACAAGGTGTTGATCGTGTTCTAATACATGTGTATATAGATGTTAGATTCGATAAAGATATGAAACCTTTAGATAAGGTGAAAAGTGTTGAAGAAAAGTTGAAAGTATAGTCAAGGTTATCTTTGCTAGAAATATAAACTCAGAAGAAATCATATTGTTATCTAGATGTCTAGATGATGTATGCTAGGCCGGATCTGATTGGTGAAGAATCACCGCCCCCTACTGACTCTATATATTTCATTAACTTTTTCTAGTGTACCAAGTTCAATAAGTTTGGCTAGAGCTATTTCAAGGTACCTTCTCTCTGGTTCAAATCCATACCACTTTCTAAATAGCTCGACTATATCTTCTAGAGTCCATATGTCTTTACCATGCTTCATATACTCTTCTTCTATAGCTACTTTAGCGAATTGTTGGTAATCTGATGTTCTTGACCATGGAAACTGGAACCATACGAAACTCTTAGTCTCTATAAACGTGTAGTCTGGTTTCAGAGGAGAGGTAGCAGCTTTCCATATAAGTGTTGCTGTTTTTACTTCATCTGCTCTCCATATGTTCTTGATGATATCTCTAGCTTTTGCTAGATGGAGACCTGTAGCGGAAATTTCTTCAACGGCTAGAGCTCTATATCCATTCAAATCGATATTGTATTCAAATACAACCTCGATACTGAGGTTTTTAACGATATCAGCTATACACATTTCTATACTTGAACTTCTAGAGAAACATCTCACTAGATCAGCTAGATAACTTTCTCCAACTGTTCTTTTAGTTTCTCTCCATCTAATTGGTATAACGATAAGCCTATTTATATCGAGGAGATCGCAGATAATTCTAGATACAACAATACCACCTCTACCGATAGCTACAACTACATCAGGTAGATAGCCACTAGACTTTACTTTATCGGTAAGCCTTATACTCCAATCAACAACTTCATTCCATGAAACATGTTTAACGGGATAGATAACCAAAGACTGGTCCCCTGGAACAGTATCTATGTTGGTTAATCAGATGGGTAGAGTATATTAAGCTTAGGATCTGATGGAAACAGTGTTTCTGTACATTATATAGTATTCGTAGTAGAATAGATATGGAGTGATATTTATGTGTTATGATTATTTACTATTGAATTGATATCTCAGAAAGATGGACCTTACTTTAGAAATTTTGCTTAACATAATGAAGGTATCGTTGGTAGAAGTTATAGAAAGCTATTGTATGATTGTCTATTGGAAGTCTCTATAGTTGTGTGTTTATTGGTTGTGTCAGCAGATGAGTATTTAATGTTCAGCGTACTCTATGAATGAATCTGGTGAGTAGTTGTGGTTGTAGGTTTTGTTAATGGTAATATATACCTATCTCTTAAGCCTCTTAAGAAGGTTAAAGCTATAGTTGTTGATGGTGAAAGAGTTCTCTATGCGGGTGATAATGTTGTTGCAGAAAGTATTGTGAAGCTCTTTGGAGGAGATATTGTTGATCTCAAAGGTAGAACTGTTATTCCAGGGTTCATAGATTCCCATATTCATCTCGATGGAGTTGGTATTTATTTATCTATGCTAGATCTTCGTGGAGTTAAAAGTATAAGCGAGTTAAAAGAGAGACTCAAAGAGTATTCTAAGAAAGTTGAAACTGTCTGGATACTCGGTTTTGGGTGGGATCAAGAGTTATTTGAGGAGAAGAGATGGCCAACTAGATGGGATATAGATGAGGTTGTTAGCAATAGACCTGTTATGTTGATGAGGATATGTATGCATACAGCTGTACTCAATACGAGAGCTATGGAGATAACAGGTGTCTCGAATATTGTTTCACCTAATGTTGTAAGAAATGAAAAGGGAGTTCCAACAGGTATTGTTAGAGAAGAGGTACTAGAGATTGCTAGAGAGAAGATTAGCGAATCTCTATCTGTTGAGGACTATAAGAGGTATATACTTGAAGCAGCTAAATACATAGCTTCACAAGGTGTTACAACAGTAGGTTTTGTTGGATGTAATGCGAAAGCTTTAAGAGCATTAATTGAGCTCTGGTCTGAGAATAGACTTCCAATAAGGGTTAGAGTCTATCTAGATCCAGGTAAATCATGGGAAGTGCTAGATCTTCTTAAAGGCATTGGTCTAAAGAAAGGATTTGGTAATACATATCTAAAGATAATGGGCGTAAAGATTTTTGTTGATGGAAGTCTGGGTGCTAGAACAGCATGGCTATCAAAGCCATATGAAGATGATCCATCTACATGTGGTTCTCCTGTAATCAATTCTAGAGATCTTAAAACGCTCGCTAAAAAGGTTCACGACATGGGTCTCCAGCTAGCTGTACATGGTATAGGGGATAAAGCCATAGACATTATTCTAGATATGTACAGAGAACTCAAAGATGTTGATAAGTATAAACACAGGATAGAGCATGCATCACTACTTAGAAGAGACCAGATAGAGGAAATAGCTAGATTAAGAATAGCTCTAGCAGTTCAACCCCACTTCACAATATCCGATTGGTGGGCCAAGCAGAGGCTAGGTAGCGAAAGGATAAAGTGGCTCTATCCCTTCAGATCACTACTCGAAAAGAACATACCAATGGGTTTTGGAACAGATAGCCCTGTAGAACCTATAAATCCATGGCAATCAATCTATGCGGCAGTAACAAGAGGAAAATACGAGAACATACCACATTACAAGGATACAGAAGACCAGAGACTATCTATAGAAGAGGCTCTCTATCTATACACATGGGGATCAGCATACATTATGCATGAAGAAAATAATCTAGGAACACTCGATGTAGGTAAGTTAGCAGACTTCATAGTGATCAATAGAGATCCTCTATCAATAGATGAAAAAGAGCTTAAAGATATAAAGGTACTCGAAACCTATATTGGAGGAAAACGTATCTGGGGTCATTAAACCTCTATAGATAACAATTAGTGAAATCCATAGGATTAGATAGTTAATTAATTGAACTAGAAACACACTCAACAAGTGCAGTATTGCCATGAATATCAACAGTCAATAGAGTTACAGACATACCATTGATAATTGATCTAGATCCCCATTTTCTGTAACTCTATAAAGCATTGATAATGTTGTTAGAACTCTTGCATATCGATCCTCAATCCTAAGCATTAATAGTAGATACAAAAATAGATGAACTAGCACCTAAACCTAAAGCTCATTATCTTTAGAGATATGTACTAGATGAATGTTCCTGTAGGTGCTGAAGTTTGTACACGTCTTAACAATTCATCGTACTTTATGTAAGCTATTAACAAGATGATACCAATTAATATACCTCCAAGTATGAATCCTATAATCATCCATATGAATGTTTTCTCTTTAGCTCTTCTATACTCTCCATCTTCAACAAGAGATATGATCTCTTTACAATTAACATATATAATGATATCTATTACTCCAAAGACTAAAGGTATTATTCCCACTATGACAATTAACGTTACAACACCTACGATAATCATGATTATGCCGAAGATAAGTGCCAATATACTAGCAATCCTAACTAAACTAATTATGCTTTCAGCTTCTGGAGGTGTTTGAATGGTTGATGGTGTACTCATTTCCCCCCTACCTTACTCCCATACTAAACATATTATGTTTAGTATATATAAATGTAATCGAGGTTCTTAAGCCTCAACTCTACATAAATACTCAAAAACCCTAGAGGTTAGGATATTTAGATCAGGTGAAAGAGGTAGAGAGGGAAGGAATGATTAATTTAGATAATTAAGGAATTCAACATCTATAGAGGGATCATGTTACTTATCTTAACGATCTTGATCAAAACCTTTAGATATAATCCTATATTCGAGGTTATTATCCAACCATTATTAAGATTCAGTTTTAGTCTTATTCACGTGTATTGTTTATTAATCCCTATTTCCTTAGCCATATCTATTCATTCTCTTGTTTTAATTACCTCGAGTCGATACTTCATTACAGGTTTAACCCGATTTCAGTATCTAGTCCATGGATATGAACTCTTCTGTTGACAATATTGGAATATAATAACTACCAATAGGTCAGTAATTCCTAGATAATATTAATATATTCTATGTCCATACTAGTTATCAGAACCTTGTGATGTTTAGCGTTATTGACATATATATGTCTAGATCTCTTCCAAGCAGTCATCCCACTATCACAATACTCTTGGTTTCAATCATTATTCTTGATTCGCTAGTAAATGGTGATTAAGCTAGTTCTGCTGAAGTAAATAGTAATTGAATCTATTACCATGAAGAGCAATATTGTGCGAGTAGCTGTTAAAGCTGTTCTATGTGTACGATAAGTATTTCCAGCATCTATGCTTTGTCTAATCATTATGTTTATGGACGTAGTGGAGTCTCTTAGGATAGTGTTAGCCATATAGTACCATGAAGCCTGTAGCAAATGCTGTAGTATCAATAAAGCTAAAAACATGTTGAATAAAAGCTTGCTGAAATATAGGTGCAAATCCGTCTACAATAGGCCATTATATAACAGATATAACTATTTTTAAGCTAAGGCTTAAACTAATCATGATCAATACTCTTTGAGGATCCTAATCTGATCTCAGGATACTTTATTTATTATTATATAGAGTAGAATTGATCTAGAGAAAAGTCTTGTAAGAAAAGCGGCTATAGCTACACCGTATGTATCCATAGCTAGTAAAGAACCTATACCGAGGTATAGTATTGTATCAAGAATGGTGCTCGATACCGCTTCAATATCTATAGCTATTGTAGATGTACGAGTATCGTCACAAAACTGTTATCTGTACCCTAGAGCTATATTTGATCCGAATGCTACAATGTTAATAGCCGTTGTTTCTGCATGCCCTATACCATCAGCGAAATCTCTAGAGGTGTTTTAACGAGTAAGGAGAATATGGGATTTTGTAGTCTCATAGATTATGAATAGAGTAGATGCTGTACCCACAGAAACCGTAAATAGCTTAGAAATAGTTTCACCAACCTTATCGTAAGCTTTAGCTCTTACGTGTTGTGAAAGTATAGCTAGATTTGTATCACTAAGCTCAATAAGTAGTGAATTTAGGACGAAAAGCAAAGGTTATGTCTCTCTACGAATTGCAGAAGCATATGAACTGTATCTGCTTAAACAATAGGTATCAGCTATATTATGTATAAACATAACTTAGTAAGCATTAGGGAAAGCCTTAAATGAAGCATGGTCAATAGTATAGCCTAAAACAAATAGACTCTATATATCTTTCTGCACTAGATGATACTGTGGAGTGCATCTCCTTGGAATCATTACATCTATTGGTCATTGATATGGTAGTATTATCTTAAAATTTTACTTACTGATCATGATGCATTTTGGTTTTCATTCTGATGAATCACTGTATTACGGCAGTCTAAAGGATTTTATATTGTATTTCGTGTAGCTCACCATGAAGATGTCTACAATATTTTGAGCTAGTTATTATGTAGAGAATCCTCTATAATAGTAACAGTCTTAGTGTATATAGTAATTATTGAATTGATCGATATTTGTATATTCTGTTATTCAAAGTTTTATTCTAGTTGTAGTTTTTATCACAGAATCTTTCTGTTCATTAAGGAGTCTCTCCACATTTTCCCTCGCTATAGCTGTTGTTGTTCCTGGTTCTGTGACACATATAGCTCCTACAGCTTGCGCATAAGTCAATATCTCTACGAGTTCATCATATCCAATACTGTTTATGTAGTCTTCGTCTAGCCTATTCTTAACTAGCTCTATCAATTTGTATAGAAATCCCGCTTGAAAAGCATCACCAGCACCTGTAGGATCTACAGCATTTACTTTAAACGCTCTTTGATACAATACATAGCCGTCTTTAGCTATATATGCTCCTTTTTCACCATCTGTTACGATAACCATCTTAACGCCTCTCTCAAGAATATTTCTAATATTGGTATAGATATCTTCTGTACCAAAGATATTCTTAAGCTCGTATCTACTGCAGTGAAGTATATCCACGTACTTTAGTGATTCTAAGAGAAAACCCCAATCCTCTTTACCATAGGGTTTAGCTACACCAATATCAATAAAGGTTACCGCATCAATATCTTTAGCGATACTTAAAACAGTTGATAAGTGTGTATCTATATCACCTAGAAGTCCTGGTGCTATATGGAGTAATCTCGGTTTAACTTCCACAATATAGTTGATAACGTCTTCTAGAGGTAGATACATGCTTGCACCAACTTCTGCATGAAATCTCCTATCCTCTCCATCAACTACCAGTATAATGTTCTTATTAGATCCTACTCTACTGATTTTGAAGAGTTTTAGATTTAGAGAAAAATTCCTCAAATTCTCTTCGATAAATTTACCGCAAAAATCTTCACCAATTGCAGACACAATGTATATGTCTGATGGTTTGTAGCCAAGCTTGACTAGATCTATAGAGATATTGCATGGATGTCCTCCAATCGATATCGTTATACCTTTATCTAGATACACAATATCTCCTGGTTTACTTAGATAAGGAGTAACTAGAATGATATCACATATAGATGCTCCTATAAACATTAGTTTCATCACTTGGTTTTCACCTTATCACTAAGAGTTAGCTGATAATATAAAATATATTCAGATTATTGATAGATTATAACTGGATTGAATCATAGATACTTGTTTCTGTGTTCAGTATGGATAAACTTAATATCCTCTAAATGATTTGCGATATATAGTGATATTTGTTAAAAACATATAATGATCTCTACATCTAGATAATCTCTATGGTGTTTAACTAGTGGATATTAGAGCGATTAAGATTAGGGTTATAGGTATTGTTCAAGGTGTTGGTTTTAGACCTTTTGTCTACAGACTTGCTAACGAGCTTAATCTGAAGGGATATGTTGTCAATCTTGGTGGAAGTGAAGTCGAGATCCACTTGGAGGGGAGCTCTAGTGATATAGAGGAATTCATAGATAGATTGTATCGAGAAAAACCTCCATATGCAAGAATAGTGAACATGTATATAGAGGAGGTTGTTCCCCAGGGATATAGAGAATTCATTATTAGTGAAAGCCGTTCAAAACCAGAGATCAGGAGTATGATCCCACCAGATATAGCTATATGTAGCAACTGTATTGAAGAGATACTTGATCCTGGATCGAGATTCTATAGATATCCATGGAACAGTTGTGTATGGTGTGGACCCAGGTTCTCGATGATGTTCAATCTCCCATACGATAGAGTTAATACATCAATGAATAGCTTCAAAATGTGTGAAAAGTGTTTGAAGAGCTATAGAGATCCAGCTGATGTTAGGAGATTCCATGGGCAGGGGATAAGCTGTCCTGTTTGTGGTCCTAGGACATATATCTATACATCCTCTAGAGAAAGAATAGATGTTGATGATCCGGTTCTATTTATAGCTAGAAAGATTCTCGAAGGAGCTATAGTGGCTATCAAAGGTGTTGGTGGATACCATATAGCTTGTCTAGCTTCTAGAGACGATGTTGTTGCAGAACTTAGAAACAGAAAGAAGAGGCTCTATAAACCTTTTGCATTGATGGCTAGAGATATAGCTGTTGCTGAAAAGATAGCGGTAATTGATCAAAAAGCTATAGAGCTTCTACAATCTCCACAGAGACCTATAGTCATTCTACCTAAAAGAGAACCTTCACCTGTTTCAGAACTTATTGCACCAGGTCTATCAACCATAGGTGTAATGCTTCCTTACACAGGTCTACAGATTCTGCTTCTAAACGAAATCCCAGATGGATTTCTGGTGATGACTAGTGGCAATATTCATGGAGAACCTATGTGTATGGATCTGGAGTGTGTTCTAGATAAACTTAGAGATGTTGTAGATTATGTGGTTGAGCATGAGAGAGCTATAGTCCATAGAGTCGATGATAGTGTTGTAAGGTTTACATATGGGGAACCTGTGTTCCTTAGGAGGGGTAGAGGATATGCTCCAGAATGGATAGAGGTAGCTATAATCATACCTGATTCTGTAGCTGTTGGTGCAGATCTACAAACAGCTGGAGCTATAGGATTCGAGAATAAGGTTATTTTAACGCAATTCATAGGCGATGTAGATGATCCTGTAGCACTCTACGACCTAGAGAAAGAGCTTCTATGGTTTGTTAAAAACTATAGAATAGAGCCTAAAGCTATAGCAATGGATATGCATCCTCAGTACTATAGTAGAAGGGTAGCTAAAGAGTTATCAGATATGTTTGGTGTACCTACTATAGAGGTACAGCATCACCATGCACACATAGTTTCTGTTCTAGGAGAATATGGTGTACATCCAGAAGATAATGTCGTTGGTATAGCTATAGATGGTACTGGTTACGGAACAGATGGAGGTATATGGGGAGGAGAGATCCTCATCACAAACTACAGCAACTTCAAGAGAGTTGGTTCTCTCAAGCCGTTTACACTACCTGGTGGAGATACTGCAGCCATCTATACTGTTAAACCACTGGTAGCATTAATGGCTTCATCTGGTTTAAGATACGAAGAGATTGTAGATATTGTTAAAAAACTTGATCTATCTTCAGCTCTTCCATATGGTTTCAAAGAACTTGAGTTGATATATGTAATGTCTAGAGGAGGTAGAGGTGTTGTTACAACCAGTATGGGTAGAACTCTCGATGCTTTTTCAGCTCTCCTAAAGATATGCACAAAGAGAACATATGAAGGTGAGCCACCAATGAGACTCGAAGCTTTAGCTGATAGAGGTAGTAGGTACCTTGATTATGAGCCTCGCATCACTCTTTACAATAATCTCTATATTGTTGATGCAGGAGACCTTATTCTATGGGTTCTAGAGAATATGGATAGATATAGGAGAGAAGATATAGCTATAACGATACTGAGGGGATTGGGTAAAGGTCTAGGAATGATAGCTTTAAACGCTTTAAAAGGTCTTAGAAATACTCAACAACTTGTAGCTCTAGGTGGTGGCGCCGCTGTAAATACCTATATTGTGCAAGGTGTTAAAGAAGTTCTTAGAGAAGAGGATGTAGCTGTGGTTCTACCCAAAAGAATTCCACCAGGTGATGGAGGTATAGCTCTAGGACAGATACTTGTAGCATCCTTTAGGTTGGTGAGCTATGAATAGAGAACAAGATCTCTCGATGAATTTCCTTAGAGCTATAAAGAATATAGAGAATATATTTAGATCGAATACAGTATTAGCTAGAGCTCTTATAGACAAGATGAATATTTTTGCTAGAGATCTAGTGGAAAGATTTGATGAAAACACCAAGATCAAGATAATGAACTTCTGTGGAACACATGAATGGACTGTTACACATTTCGGTATAAGGAGTCTGGTACCTAAATCAATAGAACTTGTGGCAGGTCCAGGATGCCCTGTTTGTGTAACTCCATCAATGTATATCGAGAAAGCTGTAGAGCTAGCATTAGATGATGTCGTGGTGTACACCTATGGCGATACCTATAGACTTAGATTGCTCAAGCCTGTTAGAGGTGCATCATCACTTAGTGAAGCTAGAGCTTTAGGAGCTTCTGTAAAGATCGTTACAAGTCTTGTTGAAGCTGTTATCGATTCTAAAACACATGGCAAAGACTCGTTATTCATAGGCATAGGTTTTGAGACTATTGCATCAGGATATGCTAAACTGATACTGAATAAAGCTTTACCCAAGAATCTGAAGTTCATGAGTTTAGTAAAGCTAACGCCACCAGCCATGATATACACTATAGAGGTTCATAGAGAGGAGAACCCAATAAAAGGTATTATAGCTCCTGGTCATGTGTCAACAATAATTGGTGGTAAGGCATGGAGATATGTATCTGATGTTCTTGGTATACCTATTGTAGTATCTGGTTTCGAACCTATAGATGTTCTTGCATCAATTGCAGAGATACTTAAGCAGTTGACTAGAGGTGAAGCTAGAACAGTTATAGAGTATACAAGAGCTGTGACATGGGAAGGAGATAAGGTGGCTCAGAAGATGATTGCAGATGTCTACGACATAGTTGATGATGTTTGGAGAGGTATAGGCATTATACCCAAGAGCGGATTAAGACTTAAAGATAGGTTTAAGGTGTATGATGCTTTTACAGAGTATGGAGTAGAGGATGCAGGATCTGTTGTAGAAGAACATGATCTTGTGCCTGGATGTAGATGTGGAGACATAGTATTAGGCAGGGCTGTACCTACACAATGTCCACTATTCATGAAGAGCTGTACACCATCAAGACCAATAGGGCCCTGTATGGTGTCTATAGAAGGTACATGCGCTATATGGGCTAGATTTGGTGTAGGTGGTATAGCTGATGATATTGCAAAAGATCTTGGTCTATATATCTAAAGCTTGTTAACTATTGATGAGATATAGATTTGGTGAAGATCATGTGTTGGGGAACACCAGCAGTTGTTGTTTATGTAGATGAAGAATCTATGACAGCTAAAGTGGATTTTGGTGATGGTATGTTGAGGGACGTGGTTATAGGTGTAGCTAGTGAGAGGATCAGTAGAGGGGATATAGTTCTAGTTCATGCTGGTGTAATTATATCGAAGCTTAGTGCTGAAGGTGTTTTAGAGCATATAGCTTTCCTTAGGGAAGTTCTAGGAGAGGAGTTTAGTGAATCGTATGTAGAGATATATAGGAATATAGTTAGATTAGCTGAAGAATTGAAGAAGTAGGTAGAAGAGATATGGATAGAATTACACTAGCACATGGATCAGGTGGTGTAGAGACATTTGAATTATTAGCTAAGCTGTTATTTAAACGTATACCAGAGAACCTTAAGAGAGTTGGAGAAGGTTTCGGTATAGATGTTCTAGATGATGGAGCCTCTATACCTCTTCCGAACAGTAAACATCTAGTAATATCTATGGACTCCTACACCGTAAACCCACCGTTCTTTCCTGGTGGAGATATAGGTGCTCTAGCAGCTTGTGGATCTATAAACGATGTGGTTATGATGGGTGGAAAACCTTTAGCTGTTATGGATTCTATTGTTGTTGAAGAGGGTTTTCCTATAGAAGATCTCGAGAAAATAGTAAATTCGTTTACATCTATACTCATCAACGAAGATGTCGCTCTAATTGGTGGAGACTTCAAGGTTATGCCCAAAGGGCATCTAGACAGAATCGTTATAACTACGCTAGCTATAGGTATAGCTGATAGAGTTATAGTGGATAGACCTAGACCAGGTGATAAAATAGTTGTAAGTAGCTATATAGGTGATCACGGTGCAACAATAACTCTTCTACAGATGGGTTTAAGAGATAAGATCGAGGAGTTCGATAAAGGTGTGCTGAAAAGCGATGTAAAACCCTTAACCAGAATAGTTCTTCCACTTCTCCAGAAATACGGAGAATACATCACAGCTGCTAGAGATCCAACAAGAGGTGGATTAGCAGGTACTCTAAACGAATGGGTAACTAGAACAGGTCTCGTAGCCATTATAGATGAGAAAAGCATACCTATTAGAGATAGTGTTAAAAGATATACAGAGATGTTGGGTATAGATCCCCTATATCTAGCAAGCGAAGGTGTAGCAGTCTTCTCCATACATTCATCTATAGCCGAAGAATTCATAGAACACCTAAGAAGTTTAGGAGCAGAAGAAGCAAAAATAATAGGTGAATTTAAATCAAGCGAAAGATACAGAGGATACGTAATTGCTAAAACATCTATAGGTGGATATAGAGTAATTGAACCACCAAGAGGAGAAATAACCCCAAGAATATGCTAAACATACATTATCGCAAATAAACTCCATAAACACAGCAACTCTTACATCGATATGCTCTATTACACTATGTATGGTAGAAGCTAGAGACTCAATATAAACAGTACTTGATCTATATAGCCATACCATAGAGTTACAAAACATCACAATCTAAAGCTCTAGATATACCCAAAGCAAATGAACTGTCTTAGACAAGCACATCAGTTCCTCAAAACCTGTACCTACTAGATAGAGACGCGATAACGAGCACTAAAGTTAGAAGAACTGTGAAACCCACTAGAATACCTGGCTCAGATATGGGAATAGGTTTGTCTGTAGAACCAATAAAACCATACTCAATACCTATACTCGATACACCGAGCACTACATAGGTATATGTATTGGAATCAACTGTAACTTCAACATAATCATGAACACTAGGTCTCCTTCTAGTTCGGACATAAGTTAATCCACTAAACTCTATATCTCCTTGTAGATTCATTAAAAAATTTCTCGGTATACAAAGCTCAAGACCAAGAATATTATTGGAATATCTAGTACCGATAGATGTACTAATAGTTCTATCTACATTATTTACATATACCCTGATACTAACATGCCATGTACCCCACCACCATAGTAAGTACCTAACAGATATCGTGTTGTCACCTAAGCTTATATTAAACCATCCATATCTATATGTTGCCGGATTTGTGATGTTTGTGTATATATAGATATTTGTCTGATCTATGTAGAGTCTCATAGTATCTATATCATCTGAAGAACCAGTTACATCGTCTCTCCATATTATTTGGCATATTCTTGGATAACCTGTTTGGTTACAACATAACCAGACTGTTCTAGATACTGATGGTGCATAACATCCTCTTCCAGCTGGAGATACCCACAACTCTCCAGAATTGTTTACCCAGTTAATCCAATCGTCATCGTTTCCATCTATTCCTAGAGAAACTGATTGCGAATATACTGATGTAGCTAGTAGAGAAATCAGGACTACTATAAGCGATAGCGTACATGTTTTAGCATACATAGATGAACAACACCTACAAAACACTTCCCAATATACGGTATATAAACCATTAGAACCATTGTTATTGTGCACTAGATATTGATGAAAGCTATTGAATTGATTTGAACATAAGTAACAGTAAAACACACTACAAATATACTTCATCAACAACACGGCTAGAGAATCCAGCGAATCTAACACGATAAAAGGTACAGTTAATCTCTAGTAATACATCTATGTAGACTATGTACATAGAAGCTTATTATTCTTCATCGATAACCATAAACTATTGTGGTAACACTATGAGAGAAGAGAAGCTACTTGTAGTTGCATCACCATTTCCTATAGCTGGTGGCGGCTTACGTGCATTAAGATCTGTAAATGAATATTCGAGATATTTCAATGTACATCTATATCTACCATATGGTTCTGGAAGATATCAAAATATCGGTAGATTTCTCGGTAACTTAGTAAGATCTGGTATATCTATTGCTGGTTTATCTAGATTGCCTAAGATAGTTAGCCATATAGATAGGGTTCTTAGTGGAAGAGTCTCTAAAGTATTGATTGAACAGATGTATACCTTTATCGCTAAATCAAAA
>Ga0209394_1000145_pt1 | contig 68364 bp, 65 predicted proteins | sample JNZ201metaG_FD_184122 | JGI IMG/M metagenome (GOLD analysis project Ga0209394, IMG submission 184122) | Hot spring microbial communities from Jinze hot spring, China to study Microbial Dark Matter (Phase II) - JNZ 20120812A (SPAdes) (version 3) ...
CATTCAGCATAATAACTGGCATAAGCGTAATTTTTGGAAGTAAATGCTTAAGCTTAATCCCAAAGAAGTATCTCAAAATCATATCTTCACTTACATTTATCATACTCGGATCAATAATAATAATAATAATTGAAGGTTACCTAAGTCTCAACACATAGGATTAACATAATAATTTTTAAAGTATCTTTATGAATTATTTTATTCAAGTATTCTATGTATATCAATTCAACAAGTCATCAAATCTCTATTACCATTTCTTTTCAAGATATCTCTACATTTCATCTTTTAAATTGAATTTGATTTTCAGTTTAACCACTTCTAATTTTACATAACAAATGGCATAAATGTCATCCTTTAAAGTATAAACATCATCTTTTTCACTTTTACATGAAAAATTATTAAATTGATATTAAAAAATTACAAAATATGAAGAATTTTAAGGCTTTTAAGAGTAATTCTTTCAATAAACTTACATCAAAATAATCAACAAATAACTTCCTTTTAAGCACTATATATATAAGATCAATGTAATTTTATTATGGTAGAAATGCTTCCTTTATTTATGTATTTCAATAATAGTATCGTAATTAATGTAAATCATATGAACCTTTTGGTTGGTGGGTCATTATGTATTTAAAGCATTTACGTATTTTATTAATATCCTCTTTGTTTATGTCTCTAGTACCAATATTAGTGTATTCCACATCACTTATTAATATTAATGAAATTGGTGAATATAAACCGCCTATTGAAATTCATTATTTTAATGAAGTTGATGAATCAAAAATAAATATAGCTTTGACAGAACTGGCTTGGCGTTTTATTGTTAGTGAAAGTTATAAGAATCTCTTTGATAGGAGTGACCTTATTGCTATTGTTGAAATAGATAAACAACTTATAAGCTATTATGTGCGTGAATATGAGCATATATTTACTTTATATAAGGCTAGGGTTGTTAAGGTTATTAAAGGTTCCATAGAAAGTGATGAGATATGGTTATATCAAATAGGTGGTTATAATCCAAAATGGGATAGATTTATCCATTTAGATGTGTTACCACTCTTTAAACCAGGTGAAAAATGGTTATTATTTATGGGTAAAATAATTTATGATCCAACAACTGAAAGGCTTTCCCGCGATCCAGCATCGAAAATAAAACCAATACTTCTACCTTCAAACACCTACGATTCAAATGGTTTGTTTGCACTCAAGGTGGTTAATGATAAACTTTATTCATGGGATTATTGGAGTGAATATGTTAAGAATCTTAGTGAAGAAGCGAGGAAGAAACTTTGGCCTGAGCATTTAAGGGTTTGGGGTGTATCGGTGGAAGAGTTCGTAAAGAATTTGGAAGGGTAAAATAGTTTAATGTTTTATCAAGTTAAACTCCAATTTTATTCATAATACCAATCATAGTATACATTTGCATGTATGGTACTCCATGATAGATTCCATGTGGAGTGGCTATAATATGCTGGATAAGACCATGTGTAACTAATATCCCAAGCTGGTGTCTCATTATAAATGTCGTGTATTCCTCTCCACTCATTCCAGTTCCATAATCCTATACCAATATAGGCATAATCATTAGAATTGTTTATAATATTCCAATATGTAAGACTATCGAAGATTGCGAGGCCTTGAATATAATGGCGTACATGCATTGCAGCATAACCTGGTGATAATGTTATTTCGTAATGATATTGCCATTGAGGTTGAACGGAACTTTTTTCACCATAATCTAGAATTTCTGCGATAATTACTCTTTTAAGTTTAAGTTCAATCTTAGTACGTCCTTTTGCATCTTTTATCCATTTAATTTCTGCATCAACTATTTTAAACTTTATTAAGAAGCTATGTTTTGGGTATTTTGTTTCAATTAATATTACAAGTTGGTGGAGTTCTTCAATAGTTACTTCTTTTCCTATGTAGCTATTTATTTCATCATCTTGGAATGGTTCTGCAGCTTTTACTATTTGTAGATTTATGTATGAGAATAACAAGATTGTTAGTATTGATATTAATACAACTTTTTTACTGTGCTCATCAACTATACTTTTTATTTTCCTCTTTTCTTTTCAGATAAATATTCTCCTTTCATTGAATTTCATAATTAAATATATTCCAATTTTAAGTGATTGTGATTTTGAGTTATGGAAATCTTTATATTTTTAAGCCAAATATTATGGCTATATAAGTGTTGGGTATGAATAGAAGATTTATTGTTGTCTTTCTCATGCTTGGTATGGTTTCACTTTTTGCTGATATGGCTTATGAGGGTGGCGGCTCTGTTACTGGCTCTTATATGGAGTTTTTAGGTGCATCCGCAATTTTTACTGGTCTTCTTGGTTTACCTGAATTCTTTAGTTATGTTGCTCGTTTAATTGGTGGTTGGGCTGCTTCTAGGTCTAGGTCTAGTATTGTTTATTGGGGGTTGGTTTTCCTTGGTTATATAACTAATTTTTCCATGCCTCTGCTTGCATTGGCTGGTAGGCCTGAACTGGTTTTTCTCCTAGTATTTGTTGAGAGGATTGGTAAAGGTTTGAGGGGTCCAGTTAGGGATGTAATATTGTCTGAGGTTACTGAAGATATGGGTAGAGGTAAAGGTTTTGGTTTACATGAAGTTATGGATCAAGCTGGCGCTTTCATTGGTCCATTAAGCGTTGCATATGCATTATATATCTCCAATAATAATTATCAATATGCATTTTCAATTCTAACCATTCCAGTGATTCTCTCTTTGATTTGTTTAAGTATTGCTGCTATTCTTTATCCTAGGGTTGAAGCTGCTGCTGGAAGTGTTGGTGGTAGGGGTAGTTTAAGCAGGGTTTTCTGGATTTACACATTTTCTTCATCTCTAATGATGCTTGGTTTTCTGCAGTGGAGGAGTATTTTATCCTTTTATCTTAGGGATGTGGGTGTTATCCCAGATTACTATATTGCTTTACTCTATACTTTGGCTATGGGTGTTGATGCTATTGTCGCTCTTCCAATGGGTTTAGCATATGATAATCATGGTCTAAAGGTAATTATTGTTGCTCCATTATCAGCATTACTGATACCATCACTAATAATTAGCAATCATTTGTTGGCATACGTTTTGGCAGCAATTCTTTGGGGTGTTTTTATGGGTGCATATGAAACTATTATGAGGGCTGCTGTAGCAGATTTAACTGAGCCATCTAATAGGGCTTACGCCTATGGGATATATTCCTTTGCCTCTGGTATTTCATGGATGATTGGAACTATGATTATGGCTTTACTACTTACTGTATATAGCTTTGGAATTGTTGTTTTCAGTTTAATATGTGAAGTATTGGCCATAACCCTATTGGTGAGTTTATGGTTTTTAAGAAAGGATTGATTAAAACTATTTCTTGATTGGTATTATTGTTACATAGATGTTTCTTTTCCTCGGTCCATCGAATTCGCATAGGAATATTCCTTGCCATCTTCCTAACATAAGTTTACCATTATTTATTGGTATTGTTAATGAATTTCCAATTATACATGTCTTTATATGTGCAGGTGCATTTCCCTCTACATGATTATATTCTCTATTTTCTGGAACTATTACTTCTAATGTTTCAATTATATCTTTAACTACACTTGGATCATAGTTTTCATTTATGGTTAAACCAGCCGTGGTATGTGGAGAGTATATGTTGCATAATCCTTCTTCAATATTTTCATCGATTAATTCTTCTATTTTCCTTGTAATATCAATGAACTCCACTCTCCTAGTACTTTCAATTGCAACTATTTTTGTCATGGGATCACCATTAATAATTTACTTTAAACGCCTTTAACCTTTCCATGTCAATGATGATAATTGATGTTTCTTTTCATTAAATAGCCTTATTAAGTTTTAAGTTAAATTATATTTTGATAACCTTGAGAATAGCTGTAGCTAGTTTTTCCCATGAAACATGCACTTTTGTTCCAGTTAAAACAACATATGATATGTTTAAAGATTTCATTATTAGAGGTAATGCGATATTTGAGCATGCTAGAACATATCCAAATTATATACGTGGTTTTATGAAGGTTGCAGATGAAGAAGGTGCTGAACTTATTGGTATTTTGGAGGCTGGTAGAACTACTGCTACTGGTTATAGTGGTTGGATTACATTGGATGCATTTGAAAGGATTACTGGTGAAATTGTTGATGGTATTAGAGATAAAGGGCCATTTGATGGAGTTTTACTTGCTCTTCATGGTGCAATGGCTGTGGAAGGTATACCTAAACCTGAAGCTGAAATTGTTAGACGTGTAAGAAGGGTTGTGGGTAATATACCCATAATGGTTACATTGGATTTACATGCTAATGAAGATCATGAATTAGCTGAAGTTGCTGATGCAGTTTTCATACTTAAAACATATCCACATGTGGATTCTGAAGACATAGGGATTATTGCAGCTAGATGTATGATTAAAACTATTAAGGGTGAATTTAAACCTGTTATGGCCTTCCGTAAACCTGGACTTGTATCTGCAAGTATATATCAAGCTACTGATTATCCACCAATGAAGATAGTTTATGATCGTTGTAGAGAATGGGAGGCTAAGGGTGTTTATTGTGCTTCTGTTGCTGCTGGTTATGCTTATGCAGATGTACCTGATATTGGTGCATCAGTTTTCGTGGTTACTAATGGTGATAGAAATTTAGCTGAAAGAGCTGCTCAAGATATTTCAGATCTCATTTGGAGTTTACGTAATGAATTCACTAAACCAATCCCGAAACCTAAGGAAGGTGTAGCTGAAGTTTTACGTTTAGTTGCTAGTGGTGTTAAACCTATACTTATTGCTGAACATAGTGATAGAATTGGTGATGGCACTCATGTTTTAAGAGAGCTTATCCTTCAAGGAGCTAAGAATTTTGTTATTGGTGGAATTGCAGATCCTAATGCTTTAGAATGGCTTAAAAATAATGCTAAAATTGGTGAAACTGTTAGAATTAAAGTTGGAGGATGGGCTCATCCAATTTCAGGTGAACCTGTGGAGATTACTGGTGTATTAGAGTTTATAGGTCCAGTGGAATATACACTTGTAGGTCCTATGGGTCGTGGTAGACGTGTACATGAGGATTTAGTGGCTGTGGTAAATATGGGTGAAGGTAGACATGTGATAATTTCTAAGAGGCTTAGAGCTCCAATGGATGATCAAGGATTTAAAGCTTTGGGGATTGAACCTAGAAATAAGGATATTATTGTTTTAAAGGATAGAATTCATCATAGAGCTTTTTGGGATAGTGTAGTAGCATTGGATTATCCCATAGATTCACCTGGACTTGGACCTGCAGATCTATTAACACTTGAATATCATAATGTTCCAGATGATTTCTATCCTATAGGGAAAAAGTGGAGAAAGAAGTTTTAGGAGGGTGCTTCAATTTACTTCTATTTTTTCTCTTCCTTCTTTTCCTTCTTCTTTCCACATTTACTCATGTTTTTCACCTTTAAACTTTTATTACATACATTATATTGCTATTTATTTAAAAGGTTTATTATAACAGTGTTTTCATTTCTTTAATTATCGGAATTTATACGTTAACAATGTATATAAATGTATGTTTTATATTCATGTTTGGTGACCTTTTTGTCTTTGGCTAGGCGTATATCTATTATGGGGTTTATGACAGCATTAGTTTGTGTATTAACTATGACTTTTCAACTTTATATTTATGAAACTCATGGATATTTCAATTTTGGTGAAATTGGAGTCTATATTTCAGCATTACTTTTTGGTCCTATTGTGGGAGGTGTTGCTGGAGGATTAGGTTCAGCTTTAGCTGATATTTTCACTGGTTATTTTTGGTATGCTCCTGGAACATTAGTTATTAAAGGTTTGGAGGGGTTTATTGTAGGTTTGTTAAATTGCCTATTTAGGAGGTTTAGGTTTAAACGTGATTTTAAAAGTTTAGTTTTATTTTCATCAATTACTATACTCATATTTCTATCTTTCATGTACATGGGGTTAATGTATTATTCTGGTCCCTCTGAAATTTATTTTGGAATTCCAAATTTTGGTTATAGTAGTTTAAGTTTTAGTCTTCCAAATATTTTCTGGATCTTTTCTTCTGTTTTCGTGTTTATTCTGTTTATCTATGTATATGTTAGAATTGATGTACGATATTTTGCATCAGCTTTATCTTGTATTATTGGTGGATTAACTATGATTTTAGGGTATTTCCTATATGAATTCTATGTATTATCTTATGGTTGGGCTGCATTGATTGAAGTTCCATTTAATTTTATGCAAATGCTTATTGGTTTAATTGTTTCTTCCATAGTTTATGTTGGTATTGAGAAGAGAGGTGTCTTCATTGGTGGTTAATGCTCCTTTTTATGGTAAGGTTCCACCTAAAATTCTTGAGAAGTATATTTTTGGTAGAATTGGTGTATTTGATTCTAGAGTTTTAGTGGGTCCTGGTATTGGTGAAGATGCTGCTGTCATTGATTTTGGCGATAAAGTTTTAGTAGTTCATTCTGATCCTATTACTGGGGCTTCTAGAAATATTGGTTGGCTTGCTCTTTGTGTTAGTACTAATGATGTTGCAACTAGGGGTGCTGTTCCTAGATGGGTTTCAATGGTTATCTTGCTTCCAGAGGGGTTTAATGAAGATTTACTTAACAATATTACTGCAGAAATAGATGAAGCAGCTAAAAGGCTTGGCATTATGATTGTTTGTGGTCATACTGAAGTTACTCCAGGTCTTGATAGACCAATACTAATCTCCACAGCTTTTGGTGAAGCTGATAAGAATAGGTTTGTCACCACTGGTGGTGCAAAACCTGGCGACTTAATAATCTTAACTAAAGGTGCTTGTATTGAAGGTACCTTTATATTTGCTAATGAATTTTCAGATTATTTAACTGGTAAAGTTTCAAGTGATGTCATTAAACGAGCTTTGAATTATATCAATCTTCTTAGTGTTTTGAAGGATTCTCAATTGGCTATGAGTGTTGGTGGAGTTACATCAATGCATGATCCCACTGAAGGCGGGATTCTTGGTGGTGTTCAAGAGATGGCTGCTGCATCTTCTTTAGGTTTTGTTATATATGAAGGAAGTATTATTGTTAATGAGGAAACTAGAATTATCTGTGATATTCTTGGTGTAGATCCATTGAAAACCATAAGTTCTGGTTCACTTTTAATTTCAGCTAAACCTGAATATGCTCCTTCTATTGTTGAAGTTTTGAATAAAGCTGGAATTAAAGCTTCTATTATTGGTGAATTTAAAGAGCATGTGTTTGGGTGGAAGATGGTTAAAGTTGATGGAAGTGTTGTTGATATTTCTGAACCAGTTTTAGATGAACTTTGGAGAATTTATAAACTCTTTAAATCTTAATTAAATAGCCCTTTTAAAGTATTCTGTTAATCTTTTCTGTTTATCTCTCTCCTTTATCTTTAGTATGTGTTTTACTACATCATCTGCAGATTGAAATCTCAATTTTATTAATTCTTCAAATCCCCACCCAGTGCATTTTATTGTTGCTATTAGAGAAGCTGTTATTATTGCTTTTGCTATTTCTCCAGTTAATTTATATGCTGCTAAGAATGCTCCACACCATGAGTCTCCTGCACCAGTTGTATCCATTATTTTAAGTTCCATACTTGTTAATGCTGGTACCATCATGATTTCATCATTCATTTTAATTAATGCTCCAAGGGATCCTAGGGTTACAACAAGCATTTTACATTTTAATAAATTCATTGCTTGTGTTAATGAATCTGTTTTTGCAAGTAGTTTTGCTTCCGTTTCATTTAAAACCATTAAATCCACTTTCTTCATTATATTCATTAAATGTTTCCTCTGTTTTCCATCTTTCATATAACCGCTCCAACTATTTACTGATATCATTGATTTAGGTGTATATTTTCTAATGCGATCTATTATCCTTTCAACTTTACTTGGTGTCATAGGTGAAATGTGGAATACATTTTTCCTAGTCATCCAATGTGTTGGTATTATTTCAGCTTTAACATATCTTCCAGCACCTATCCTTGCTTTAGTATATTTTGCATTCCATTTTTCATCATAATATATTTCAAAATATGTTGATGGTACTCTTACCTCCTTTATTATTTTATTTTTGAAGATATTGAATATATGTTTATATTTGTAGTCTTTACCTATTGCTGAGATTAATCCAACATTATCATATAATGTTTTTGCAGCTATTGAGGAATATAATGCTGCTCCTCCAGGTTGCTCTCTTTCACCATAAATATTTTTTACTTTATCTATGGATGTATGGCCGATGAATATTATTCTTTCACTCAAATTTTAATTCACCTTTAAATTCTCAATAGTATATTTATTTATCTCAAGATTTTAAAGTGTATTGATTTTTACTTGGAAATATCTTTATCTACCTTTGTTTAGATATTTTACTGTTATGAAAATTGTGATTTTTGAAGATGAGAACTACATTAATTTCTTTCCTTTAACCATCATTAGACCAATTTATGAATTAAAAATCGGTTTTCATCCAGTGTTTAAGCATATTTGTGATTTCTTCTCTTCAGAAGCAATACTTTATACTAGAGATTATTTATGTAACATTGTAAAGTTAAGGAATAAGTCTTTTAAAGTGAATTTTATTGATGATCATGATGTTCTACTGATTAATGGTAGATTGATACCTAAAAATGATGTATTGAATTTTATAAAATCCCTTAGTGTTGAGAAAGATTCCTTTATAATTTCTGATTTAAGTGGTGGAATTGTTGCAGCTAAACTTAAATACTATTTACTTGAACATGTTATTTCTAATTCCATTAATGGGATAATTAATTCAAATATTTTAAGGGGTCTTCATGGTAAATGTGATTTCATTCAATTAAATGAACATGTACTTTTAGAGAATATATGGGATCTAATAACGTTAAATGAAGATTTCTTGAAAGCTGATTTTAAATCTTCTGGTTTAATTGGTGAATTGGATGATAAAACTGTCGTTTATGGTTCGAAATCAAACATATATGTTGGTGCTAATTCGAAAATTGAAGGTTATGTGAATATTGATGTTAGAGGGGGACCTGTATATATTGGTTCTGGAGTGAAAATCTTTGGTCCATGTAGAATTGAGGGTCCAGCATATATTGGTGATGAAACCATTATCTTAGCTGGTGCTAGGATTAGAGCTGGAAGTAATATCGGTAATACTTGTAGAGTTGGAGGGGAAGTTGAAGCTTCAATTTTACATGGATATGTAAATATGTATCACCCAAGTTTTATAGGTCATTCCTATGTTGGTGAATGGGTTAATTTAGGTGCATTTACAGTTACAAGTGATTTAAAGAATACTTATGGGAACATTAGAGTTAAAATTGGAAATAATATTGTTGATACTGGACTGAATAAACTTGGAAGTTTTATAGGTGATCATGTTAAAACCTCAATTAATTGCGGTATTTTTGCTGGTAAACGTATAGGCGTTTTTTCACATTTAATTGGATACGTATATGAAGATGTTCCATCCTTTACAATATATGCTAAAACTCTTATCAATAAATCCTATGAACTTAAACTTGAATCCGCATTGGAAACTATGCGTAGAGTCTATTCTAGGAGGGGTAAAACATTATCCAATGAAGAAGTTGAATTGGTAAAGTATTTATTTAAAGCTTCTGAAGATGAAAGGATTGAAGCAGGTGTTTTAAAAGGTGAATTAATTTTATAACAATTTTATATATATGAATTTACAGAATCTCTTTAGGTGTCTTATTTTGGTGGATGAGTCTGATGAGTCTGAGACTTCTAAGGAATTATCTGATGAAGAAAAACCTGAAGAAATGGAGAAAGTTTTGTATGAAACGAATGCTGTTGAACTTAGTAATAATGATAAGAATTATCGACGTTTAAGAGCTATAGGCTTATTATCCTTCTACTTCACACTTGCATTCATACTATTTTTGTTTATCGATGTTTTAGCTATGATAGTGGTATTTGTTGTTATGTGGTTTTCACCATACCCCTTCATACCCACATTCTCCATATACAAGATTACTGATAGGGCTGTAATAGATAACAAGGGGAGGAGGCTTGATATAACTCCTGAATATAGATTTTTTACTAATTTAAAGCATAGTTATGTTGGGTTAAAGAAGGGTAGAAGATCTGTGTTATGGCTTTATACCAATGAACCAGATAAAGTTATAAACATTTTAGAGAATGTTTCAAAATTATGTTATGAAAGAATGCTTAAAGAAAGAGAAGAAATTTCAAAAACAAGTGAAAGTAAAGTGTAGTTTTAGGGAAAATCATAATACTCCACCTTTCTTCAACGCTTTTAAAATTATGTAACCTAAGATTGATCCAGGTATACTACTTGCTAAGAATGGTATTATGAACACTATGGCATCAATAGTCTTTCCCAAGGCTATTCCAGCCACTATTGGACTCAGTAATGCACCAATAAATGTTCCCACAGGCTCTATTAATGCTGCCTCTTCACGTTTAACAATTCTATATGTTAATCCCACAATGATCGCTCCCGGTATCCCCCCTGGAAATGCGAATATAGTTCCAGTGCCAAGCATATTTCTAACTACACCGGTTATGGTGGCAGCTATTGCAGCATAAAATGGCCCTATAATCACCCCTGCAATAGCATTCACCATATGTTGAAAGGGAAGGATCTTCATGACTCCTATGGGTATATTGAAATAGCTTAACAATATTGAGATCCCTGAGAATATTGATGTCAAAATAATCTTTTTAGCATATGAGCGCTCCATGTACATGTATAGTTACCTCACTGAAGTATTGAAATATATATGATAAATTTTTAAATATTACTATTGTAATATAATGATTTATGTTTAGAGCTTCTGACCTCCTTGGTAAGAGGATTCTATTAGTTGGTGATGTTGGTTCTGGTAAAACCATATTAACATTAAATATTGTTAATAAATTTATAGAACTTGGTTTTGGAAGTGAAATTACAATATTGGATTTTGCTCCTATCTCCATATATCATTCTGGTAGGAGGGTTGGTGGTAAACTTATTGAGTATTCTTTTCATCAAAATCTTGTTAAGAGATATGTTGATGTTGATACTTATCCTCCTAGGATACTCGGTAAATGTAGAGATGAGGTTTTAATGTATGCTAAGATTAATAGGTGTAGATGTGAGAGTGCACTCAAAGACTTCATTGATAACCCAAGTAACATTCTAATTATAAATGATGTTAGCATTTATTATCATATTGGAGATTTGGGGTTGATAGTTGATGCTCTTAAATTATGTAAAACATTTATTGGAAATGCCTATTTTAATGGTTTTATTGAAGATAAATTTTCTACGGGTATTTCAATTAATGAACGTGAAATGACCAAATTCCTAATGAACTTAATGGATTTAACTATAAATTTAAATCTTCAAAGTTTGCGCTTAATATAATCTAAAATCTTCTTTTGGCCAATTTCATTTCTTAACAATTTACTTTCTTCAAGCCAATATTTCATATCTATCTTTAATCTAGTTGAAGCATATTTTAATGCTTCTTCTATAGTGTTAAATTTCAGTGGTTTGTTTTTATAGGCTTTTCTAACTCCTTCTCTTACAACCCATACACCTAATGGTAATATGTATTCTGGGTATGCTTCTCTAAATATTAGTACTGCCGCTTGTCTACCCTCTTTCTCAAGGTATTCTGTTGTTGCTAATCTAGCTGCATAATAGCATCCACCTATTTGAGCATAGGTAGTTCTACCCTCATATGGTTCGTAATCTCCACCTATTGCTATCATATTCATATCTGGATTCCATGCTGTTCCAGGATACCATGCCTCCATAAATTCATATTGCCATGCATCTGGAAACATTATTACTAAGAATTTATTTCCAAGAAGTTCTGATTCATATACTCGATATTCATTTATCAATGGATTTCTCTTAATCTTTTCATCCCTCAATCTCCTTGAAATCGTACTATCTACAGCCGTTATACTCCATCTCGTTGGAACTATTCTCCTATCCCTTTTAACACCAAGTACTCCAACACTTAATACCCTCTGTATATTGCTTACTGGTATGTTATATTTGAATAATTCCATGATTGCTTCTGAAGCTTTTAAATCATAATCATAATAAATTTTCTCCATTATTGGATTTACACTCACATTTGATACTATTATCTTGTTTATTGGTGCTGAAGGTCCAATTGGTTGTATTTCATCATCCAATAATATCCTACTTCCAGGTGGTTTTAAAAATTGTATTTCTGCATCTACTGGTCTTTGTGATAGAGATATTTCTTGTGTTATCTCTAAATTTCTATTTTTATCTTCAATTCTCTTTACGTTTATTTGAAATCTACTTCTAATTAGCTGCAGCCTTATATCCACTATATCTTCTAAGCTCATTCCAAGCCATTTCTCTGGATAATCGTATATTTCTGTATTCCCAATTACTGGTGGTATTAATGGTCCCATTTGAACATTGGGATATCCATATCTCCCTACAAAAACTCCTGGTGGTGATGATCCTTCAATATTAATTCCATGTATTTTAACTCTATTTTTAAGGTATGAATATAGTTTTATAGTTATTGGGCATCTAATTTTACCACATAGATTATGTGCCCCCCTGCAATATATACATAAATTCATATTTTTACTTCTAATGCTTATTTCTACATCTATCGTGTTTAAGTCTAATGCATCTCTATAATTTTCTATTAATTGTTCAATCCATGGTATCCTCCTCTTAACCTTCTTCACAAATTTCCTCTTTTCATGATCTTCCTTCATTCCAAATACCTTTTCCCACTATATGCATATAAATAAATCTATCTATTCAAATAATTTATTGGTTGAATTGAAGATTGGTGAAATTTATTGTAAATCTGTTTTAAATAAAAGTTTGCTTTATGATATTGATTATTCCATTAATCCATATATTGGTTGTGAACATGGATGTAGATATTGTTATGGGAGATTCTATGTTGGATATAAATTTAGGGATATGCCTTGGGGTGAATATGTTTATGCTAAAATTAATGCACCTAGAGTTTTAATTAGGGAATTGAAACGTAATTCTAATGGTAGAGTTTTGATTAGTAGTATTACTGATCCATATCAACCTCTTGAAAGTAAATTTATGATTACACGTAGAATCTTGGAGCTTCTGCTTAAAAGTAATTTTGAAATATATATTTTAACTAAATCGCCATTGATATTAAGAGATTTAGATATATTGTCAAAATTTAATAATATATACGCTGGTTTTTCATTCATAAATTTAAATGAAGATTTAAGAGTTAAGTTTGAATCTAAAACTCCACCTGTAATGGAAAGAATTAAAGCCATCAAGACTTTACGTGATTCTGGAATTAAAACTTATGCCTTTATTGCTCCATTGATGCCATTGAATGAAAAATACGTTTATGATTTAATGAATAAATTGGTTGAAGTAGGTGTTGAATATGTTGTTGTAGATAGGCTTAATATACATGGAGATCCACTTAAATACATAAATGATCTTACATCTTTTCTACCAATACATCATAGAAATTCTATTAGAAGAATTCTAATTTATGGGTATAATAAGTATTATAATTTTATGAAAAACAAGTTAACTGAATATTCTAAAGAAATTGGTTTAAATATATTCTTTTCATATTAACTTTATAATTATTTAAATTTTCATGGAATAGAAGAAATATTAGAGATAATCTTTTGCTCATTTTTTGATCACTTTTCGTAAGCAATCTTAATATTTTTATACAAACATTGTTTTTCTTTGGTGTTTAGTTGATCATCGGTGGATTTAGTTTAAGGTCTATTTTCTTGAGTATTATTTTAGCCCTTTTATTTAGTTTCATAAATGGATATTTGAGTATTAATTTGGGTATGAGTTTTGGTTTTGGTGCTGTTGCTATAGCTATTGCATATGCACTTTTCCATAAGGTTAGTGGCGGTTCTAGTAGACGTGAATTATCTATAGTTTTAATTGCAAGTTCTTCTTCCATGGCTATTTATAATGTTTTCGGTTTCATATTATATTTGATTGAGAATGAACGTATTTCTTTGCCATTTTGGATGTCTCCATCTATGAATTCCATTTTAAATAGATGTATTGACATCTCCTCTCTAATTCCACCTATACTATTCTTTTCCATTGGAACTTTAATTACATGTATTGTAGGTTTAATATTCACTTATTCTTTGAGGGAAGCATTAATTAATGATAGGAGGATGATATGGCCTTACACTTCTGTTGAAGCAACTTTAGTGGATGTATGTTTGAAAGGTGGTGGACATGCTAGACTTGTTGGATTATCTGCTCTTATAGGTGGTTTGATAACATTTATACAATACCTACCACTTTTTTGGGATTATGATATCACCATTCTAAATTTAACTCCAATTCTACCCTATGGGATGATTATGGCTATATCCTTCAGCCTCGGTTTTATAGCTATTGGATATATAATTAATGTTGATGTATCATTAAGTTTGCTACTTTTTGGTTTAATAACCTATCTACTTATATCACCAATACTTGCCTTATATGGTTTATTTAAGCCTTCTCTAGATCCTATGACTTCATATAATTCTCTACTTATGGCTTTCTCCATATCTTCATCACTTGGAATATTGCTTCTTGGGGGAGGTTTACTATCTATTTTAATGTTTATTAAGGGTAGGAAGTCTAATGAAAAATCAAGTGATAGGTTGGGGTATATTCAATTATATAAGATTTTTATAAAATTCCTTTTATCCAATAGATTTTTCGGATTAATTTTCCTAGTAATATTTTCATTGACTCTAATTTTAGCATGGTTTCTTAATCCCTTATATCCATTTCCATCATTTATCTCTGTATTGTTCGTTGCATACATGTTTCTATTGGGTAGTTTTATTGAGTGTATAATTATTACTAGAATGTCTGGTGAAACGGGCATGGGTATGGGTATGATTGGTATATTGCTTTATGATATGCCATTATTTAGTCTTGGTTATAGGAGTTATCCTGGATATTGGGTTTCAAGTTTCTTTAGACCTAGTGCATGGATTTCCAATGGTGTACTTCCATACTATAAGTATAGGGATAAATTTGATGTTTCTTGGAGTGATATTATTAAAGCTAAATTGCTTGGTTGGATTTCAACATTTATCTCTAGTATAGTTTTCACTTTAATTTTATGGTTGTATATAGGGTTTGGCAATACCTTAATGCCTGCTATTTCATTTATTCAAATGAGAGCTTATCTTGGAATGCTTGTTGGCGGTAATATTGGTACAATTATTAATCCATTTCTCTTTATTGGTGGTGGTATACTTGGAGCTCTCCTAGAATTGTTTACTCCAATTTCTATGTTTGGTGTAGCTATGGGTATGCTTCTACCACCACATTATATTGTTCCCATGGGTATTGGAGGTTTAATTAGATGGTATACTGATAGAAGGTTTGGTAAAGAATTCTTTAAGGAGAAGGGTAGTATAATAGCTACTGGTATTATGACTAGCTCCTTAATATTACAAGTTTTAATGAATATACTTTCAAAATTTTTATAACCAAAAAATATTTAAGTCTCCTAGTACATGTAGGATTGTAATTTCATGGTGAGGTGCCGTGTCAAAATCTAGTAAGAAGTGTGTTCATGAATGGATTAGACATCCAAAGTATATTACTGATAAAAATGGTAGGATACTTGGTATAGAATATTATTGGCAGTGTAAACATTGTGGAATAACTACTAACGAGAATCCTTGGAAGAAATAGGAATCCTATTACATATAGAGTTTAAGTAGATCAATATTTATTAATGTTAATTTTCATAATATTCATTATGCATTCTCATGGGTTATATGATATTGCAATACTTAATGGTATTGTTATTGATGGTTGCGGTAATCCATGGTTTAAAGCTAATATTGCAATTAAAGATGGTATTATTTCCGCTATTTCTAAACATGAAGTTTTTAAAGCTGATAGAATCATTGATGCAAATGGTTTAATTGTTTCACCTGGTTTTATTGATATTCATAGTCATTCTGATGTTACATTACTTGTAGATCCACTTGCTGAAAGTAAAGTTATGCAGGGCGTTACATTGGAGGTTGTGGGTAATTGTGGTAGTTCTGCAGCTCCAGTTATGGGGGATTTTGCTATTAATCGTATGCTTAGAAGGCTTAGTGAATATAATTTAAATCTCACATGGAGTAGTGTAGATGAATATTTGTCTATTATGGAAGGTAATGGTGTTTCAATTAATGTTGCTATGCTTGTTGGGCATGGTCAAATAAGGTCTTGTGTTATGGATTTTGAAGCTCGTAGTCCAAGTTTAAGTGAATTAGAGGAAATGAAGGCTATACTTAAAGAGTCTCTTGAAGATGGAGCTTTTGGTATGTCTAGTGGTTTAGTTTATGCTCCTGGTAGATTTGCTAAAACTGAAGAACTTGTGGAATTATGTAAAGTTGTTTCTGAATATAATGGTTTATATGCAACTCATATTAGAGGTGAACGTGAAACAATTATAGATGCTTTAAATGAAGCTATTTATATAGCTGAGAAATCTGGTGTTAGAGTTCAAATATCTCATCATCCACCTAAAATTGGTGCCTTCGGTAAATCTATAGAAACATTAAGAATTATTGAAGAAGCTCGTAAAAGAGGTTTAGATGTTGCATGTGATTTTCATCCATATATTGCAGGTTCAACAAGTCTTAGTGCATTGCTTCCAGCATGGGCTCAAGAAGGTGGATTAAATAAGATTATTTCAAGATTAAGAGATCCAGATTTAAGAACTAAAATTAAGGAGGATATGATTTTAGAGCCTATTCCAGGTCCAGGTCCATGTGGACTTATTAAAAGGGGTTTATGGAATATGATCTATTTAAGTGAATGCAATAGGAATAGGGATCTTATTGGTATGAATTTTGAGGAAATTGCTAAATTGAGGGGTGTAGATCCCTTTGAAGCATATTTTGATATATTATTGGAGGAGAATTTGAGTGGTAGTATTATGGGATTTTATTATGATGAGAATGATATTAGGAATGTTGCTTTAAGTCCATTTTCTATGGTTGGGTCTGATGGTTATGCTTTAAGTCCACGTGGAGTATTGTTTAAAGAAGCTGCTCATCCTAGGAGTTATGGAACTTTCCCAATGGTTATAAGGAAGTATGTTAAGGGTGAATCTAGAAGTGAATTAAATTATGATTGTGGATCTAAAATAATGTCTCTTGAAACTGCTATTATGAAGATGACATCTATACCAGCTAGTAGACTTAGTATTTTTGATAGAGGTTTAATTCGTGAAGGATTTTGGGCTGATATAGTTATATTCAATTATGATTTAATTAGTGATACTGCAACATATTTTAATCCTCAATCTTTCCCTAAGGGGATAGAATATGTTATTGTTAATGGTGTAATAGTTGTAGATAAAGGTGTTCATACAGGTTTAAAGCCTGGTAAAGTTTTAAGACATAAACCTTTATTCATGAAATATTAATTTACCTTCTTTAACTATAATTCTCCCATCAACTTCAACTGTTGGTTTATATATGACTAAATCCATGTGAATATCACATTTAGTTTTTCCACCATAATATATATTGTCTCCTAAGGCTATGTGTAAATTTCCATAAGCCTTCTTTTCCTCCTGCCAATATCCATTTAATCTAGCTGCTTTATTAACTCCAATGCCGAATTCAGCTAAATTATCTAGATTTGGAGTTTTCTTAATCATATTTATTAATTCCATTGCTTCTCTTCCACCATTAATATCAATTACCCTCCCATTTCTAATGATTAATTTTAATGGTTCACTTGGTTTTCCAATGTATGCTATTGGTCCATCTACAATTACAATTCCATTGGCTGTTCCCTCAATTGGAGTATATGATACTTCTCCATCTGAAAATGCTGCTGATTCCCCTGGTTTTGTAGCAAATCCAGCTTCAATTATTATCCTAGAGCCTTTAATGATTGCTTCTATATTTGTTCCAAGTTTAGTTGTAACCTTTATTCTATTGCCACGCATAAGTTCACTAAGTCTTTTTGCATCACTATATACTTCTTCATAATCTGCTAATGCGGCACCATTTATGTAATTGTCTAATGGTCTTAGAACCATAGACATATACCTTATCTTTTTATCTTTTAATAATCTAGCTACTTCTGGATCATATGATGGTGCTGCAGTCTTTTTAGTCATACCTATAACTACATCTACGTATTCTAAACTTGCTTGTACAGGTTTTGGAAGTGTTGTGTGTGATTTCCAATTACTTGGGATTGTTACTATTATTGGTGTAGCTTTAGAATTTATTACTTCATTAAATAATGCTTTTACCATTATTAATTCAGAATCTTCATCTATTATTATCATTACATTTTCATTCTCATTTACCGATATTAGTTTGTTTACTATTAATTTCGATATCTTATTTATACGTTCTTCTATGGATTCATTCATAGAATAATCTATATCATGCATCGTTTAAATTGCTTTCTGAAATTAATTGCAATTACTATTTTAACTTATCTTTCACATTTATATTTGGTGTTTAAATTGGATTTCTATGTTATTGGACATTTAACTTTAGATAATATTGTTAGAGGTGTGAGTTTTAAGAAATGCATGGGTGGTACAGCATATTACTCGAGTATGGTAGCTAAAATCTTAGGTTGGAATGTTGGTTTAATATCTAAAGTTGGCTTCGATTTCCCACGTGAATATTTAAAGACCTTAGAATCCTTTGGAATAAATATGTCTAGAGTTAAATTTGAAGATATACCTTCAACATCCTTTCTACTTAAATATGATGGGGATAGAGTGATTAGAATTATGGGTAGATGTAGTGATATTCATATTAACGATGTACTTGATGTAATTAATGAAAATATAATTGTACATGTAGGACCAGTTGCCAATGAAGTGTCAATGGATATAGTTAAATATGTTTATGAAAATTCAAAATTATGCTCAATTGATTTACAGGGATTTATGAGGTTTTTTGATTCTCAAGGATTCATTAAACTTGTTAAACCAATTTTTATTGATGAATTATTTGAGTATACTGATGTTTTACATTGTGATTTTCTTGAAGCATTTGTGGGTACTGGAATCCTTGATTCAATTAAATCTGCTAAGTATCTCTCCAATAAATATGGCTTGATAGTATTGTTAACTATGGGGCGTGAAGGTATGTATCTTGCTTATGATAACCTCATTTATCATATACCCTCAATAGTTAATTCAGTTATTGAAGAAACTGGTGCTGGAGATATTTGTACAACGGCTTTTCTATATATGTATGATTTAAGCGGTGATCCTCTTGAATCCGCTATTTTCTCTTCTTCTCTAACTTCAATTTACATTGAATCTGGAAATATACTTGAGATTGGTGATAAAGTTAAGATTAATGCTAAAATGAATTTATTAAAGCCTCTTATTAGAGTTGTTTAAAGTTCCATGTATATAGCTTTTACTTGCTGTATCCCTCTTAAACCTCTTATTCTCCCAATTAACCTCATTATTCTATCATTACTTCCTTCAACAATAAGTATTTCTAAACAGTATTTCTGATCTACATGTCTATGTATATTCTCGATTATTGCATCATCAAATTCATGTCTAATCTCACTTAATCTTAAATCTATATCTCTACTATTATAATCGTATGTTACCATTATGGTTGCAGCAATTTTCCCCTCTTTTAATTTTGATATTTCTGCTTCTGCAAGTAAACTTCTAATGGCATCTCTAAATGCTTCTGATCTACTATAGTATCCACGTGTTTTAATAAATTCATCAAATCTACTTAATAATTCATCTGGTATTGTTATGCTTACGACAGTCATATTTCCACCTATATTAACATTCTAACATTGAAATAATATTACATTAATATTTTTACTTTAATTTTTAGCACAAGTTTAATATTTGTTTAATATTGATGTGATTTAGGTTTAAATGGATTTTAGAATTGTGGCTGATGATAGAGGTAAATTTTGGTTTTTATTAGTTGCAACCTTATCTTTTGCAATTATTGTTTCTAGTATTCTTAGTGTTTTTGTTTACTTAGATTTTCCAATAATCCTCCCACCTTTTTTTGATGGTGAAATTTATTTTTCAAAGTTTTTGTATACTCTTGTAATCGTTTTTGTTGGAGGTTTAATTGGTTTATTGGGTTTTAGAGAATTAATTTTTGAAAGGAATATTTCCATTGAAATTTTAATGTCTATCGCTGCATTTGGAGCTTTATATTTAAATTTACATTTTGAAGCTACAATGGTTCTCCTATTATTCTCTATTTCAGAGTATCTTGAATTATTCATTGAGGATATAGTTAGGAGACATATAGAGTCTTTTTCAAAATTACTTCCAAATAAAGCTAGAGTTTTAGTTGGTGAAGGTGAAGAGTATGTTGATTTAAATTCTGTATCTATTGGTGATGTAATTCTAGTTAAACCTGGAGAGAGAATTCCATTTGATGGTGTGATTATTGATGGTCAATCTATGGTGGATCAATCAATAGTTACTGGTGAGTCAAATCCAGTATTGATGAAGTCTGGTGATAACGTTTATGCTGGTACAATGAATATGGATGGTGTACTTAAGATTAAGGTTGATAAGAGGGTTGAAGAATCCTTTATTTCAAGAATTATAAATCTAGTTGTAGAAGCTAGATCTAGAAAGGCTAATGTAGAGAGATTAGTTGATAAATTCTCTAGATTTTATGTTCCAATAATAATTTTATCTTCCATATTAATCGTTGTTATTGGTCCAATATTTTTCGGTGGATCTATGGATTCATGGATATATAAATCACTAATATTAATTGTTATTTCTTGTCCAAGTGCATTTATAATTTCTATTCCATCAACAATTTTCATTGCAATAATTGTTGCATCTAAATGTGGAATTCTCGTTAAAGGTGGAATTTACATAGAGAATTTGAGTAAGATTAAAGCTATATTATTCGATAAGACTGGAACATTAACTTTTGGTTTTCCAAGGGTGCATAATATTAAACACATTAATAATGCTAGTGATGAAATTTTAATGTATGCTGCTGCTTTAGAACGTTTTTCTAATCATCCAATTGCTAAAGCAATTGTTGAAGAAGCTTCCAAGAGAAATTTACCATTTGAAAATCTCCGTGTTGAAGGTGTTAAAGAGCTTCCTGGTGAGGGGATTATTGGTTATGTTAATGGTTTAGAGGTTTTTGTTGGAAATTTAGATATGATGTTGAAATATTCTTGTAATTGTGAGGATCCCACAATAATACTAGAAGGGGATAATCATACGTCTATATGCGTATCAATTAATAGATCTATTAATGCATCCATATGTTTTTTCGATGATGTAAGGGAGGAGGCTAAATCTACAATTGAAAGTTTAATTGATTTGGGAATTAAACCTATGCTTATTACTGGTGATAGATTTGATATAGCTATGGGTATTGCTAATACCATTGGAATAAATGAGGTTTATGCAGATTTATCTCCAGAGGAAAAATTGAAGATAATTGAAGATGCTAAAGGTAGGTATGGATTTGTAGCTATGGTTGGTGATGGTGTTAATGATGCTCCTGCATTAGCTGCTTCAAATGTTGGTATTGCAATGGGTAGTGGAGTTGATGCAGCATTGGAATCTGCTGATGTAATCTTAATCAACAATAAATTAAGTCTTATACAACATTTAATTAGATTAAGTAGGAAAACCATGAGTATAGCTAAACAAAACATTTTCATATCCATTGGAGTTAAAATGCTCCTCGGTTTTCTTGGATTTTTAGGTTTAATTCCACTATGGTTTGCTGTAGCTATAGGTGATGACGGTTTAACTCTACTAATACTGCTAAACTCTCTACGTTTAACTAAATTAAAGTGTAGTTAATATATACCCTAAAATTTCCCCCTTCTACAATGTGGCTTCTATTAAAGGTAGTAATTTAAATTAATTTATTCAAAAGCCATATTAAAATTATTCCCAATTGAAAGAATACTAATTGAATAAATGCCCTCCTAAAATTTCTCTCCTTTTGTAATTCTGGTATAATTTCTGATGCTGCTAAGTATATGAATCCTCCACAAGCCATTGGTATTATCATTAAACTAATATTTTCAATGATTGAATATGCCATTTGAATTACTAATACTCCTATAAAGGATGTTAATGCTGAAAGCAAATTTAACATTAATGCCTTTGTCACATTCAATCCACCATAAATTAATATTCCGAAATCCCCTATTTCTTGTGGTAATTCATGGAATATTACTGCAATAGTAGTTGTTATTCCAAGTTCAATTGACGTTAAGTATGATGCTGAAATTATCATTCCATCAAGGAAATTATGTATAGCATCACCAATCACATTTAATGCTATTAACTCTTTTAACTCCATTTTACGTATTCTTTTACATTCTTCTTCTATCTCTTCATGATGCCCATGACCATGATACCAATATATAAATCTTTCAAGAATGAAAAATAATATGAATCCAAAAGTTATGTATATAAAAGTCTGCAATTCCTCAATAGATGATCTACTTATCTCAATGGATTCTGGAAGTAAATCTAATAATGCTGATCCCAATATAACTCCACCACTAAAACCCAATAGTATGAAGAGAATTTTATGCAATTTCTCTTCCTTCAATGATAATGCAAAAACCCCAATTAATGATATCAAACTCACAATTGTAACCGATATTATTGAAAATATCAACTTACTAATATTGTACACGTAGATTCTTTATTTTCCATTATACATATAAAGTAATCGGCACTCCTAAACTTTTTATTTTACTTATACATCTATTATTTTGATGTCAAGTTTTGATAAAGTGTATAATTCTTTAGTTAGTATTTATGATTCGAAATATCCACATAATCCTGGTGGTGTAATGCGTTTTCATTTAAGTAAGATTCAAAGTGAAAGGAAGGTTTCAATTGTTGAAGCTTTTATTAGGCTTGCATATGATAATGGTGTTAAAGTTGATGAAGTTGAAGAATTAATTTCTTCTGGTAAATCGTTTGATGAAGCTGTTAAAATTGCTGCATCAAATCTTTCTTGGTGGGATAAATTAATTAATGAAGGTTTAAACTTAATAACGAAACCTTCTAAGAGTCCTGAGGAAATTGAACTTGAAGATCTTATGAAGATGTATAGGGGTAGGCTTAGCGATATGATTCTTGTTACAACCCCATATATTCCAGGTTATAAGATTGTTGAAATTATAGGGCCAGTTTATGGTTTAACTATTAGAACTAGAGGTCTTGGAGGTAAACTTGCTGCTTCAATAGAATCACTTTTTGGTGGTGAAATTACAGCTTTTGTATATGAGTTTGAGAAGGCTAGGATTGAAGCTCTTCTTAGACTTATAGATAGAGCTAAAAAACTTGGTGCTAATGCTATTATTGGTTTGGATTTTGAAACTACCGATATACTTGCAGGTTCAGCTATGGCATTTTCAGTTTATGGTACTGCAGTTAAAATTGTAAAGGAAAGTTAAACGATAAATATAATTTATGCTTATATCCACATTTAAACTGTGGGTGTTGGTAAGCGTATTGTGAATTTAATTCTTGAAAGTGGTAGTTGTAGTTGGGGTAAATGTTATTTTTGTGGTTGGGGTAAGCATAGTGTTAAATGTTCATTGGATGAATTGAAGGGTAAGGTTTTCAACTTCCTTAGTTCTAAACGTAGGGAGGGGAAAATAGATTTATTAAAGGTTTTTTCTTCTGGTAGTTTTCTTGATGTTAAACAGTTTCCAGATGAATTTATTGTTTGGTTTATTCGTTTATGTGAAAATTTCGGTATTAATGAACTTATAGTTGAATCTAGACCTGAATATATTATTGAAGATAGATTGAAATTACTTTTTAGTGAGAAAGTTAAAGTTACTGTGGCTATTGGTTTAGAGATGGCTAATGATGATGTTCTCCTTAATTATTATAATAAGGGGTTAGTAGTTGAGGATATAATTGGGGCTGTGAAAATTCTAAGGGGTTTTGGTTTTGGTGTTAGACTTTATATTTTAGTTAATGGTCATCCATATTTATATTTGAATCCTGAATTTCATAGGAAGATTTTTGAAGATAGTATTAGGTTGGCTGTTGATATTGCTGATAGTGTTGTTGTTATTAATGCTTATCCACATGTAGGTTCAAATCTATGGGAAGATTGGATTAAAGGTGTGTGGAAGCCTTTTGATGAAGAACAATTCCATAATTTTGTGGGTGAATGGGTTAATCATCCTAAAGTTGAACTTGATTTTAACAATTTAAATTTCATTCCCAAGTTTCCAAGGGATAAACAAGTTTTTATTTATGGGGTTGGCCGTGAATGTTTAATTCACCCATATTATGAAGTTTGGCAAGATTATATAATTAGATTTTATAAACCTCCTAAACATAAGGATATAGCTTTATTTCTTCCTTGTGCTTATAGGAAACCCTATACTAGATCTAAAACTTGGAAAGCAATTCTTGAAGTTCTTTCTAGAATTGAATTCTTTCCAAGAATACATTTAATTGCTGTTAGTAGTCCAGGTGTAATTCCATATGAATTCATAAGTTATTATCCCTTTCAATCTTATGATTGGCCTGAATGGCTTGAAACTGAAGATGTTAAGAGGGAGTATATTGAGGTTACTAGAATTCGTGTGAGAAATTACTTATCTAAACATGGATTAAACTATAGGCTTTTTTATGCATATTTTAGACCTAATGCTGAAACTTTAACTGCAATTAATTATGCTTTTTCAGATTTGGGTTTAATGGATAAGCTTAAGATAGTTATTGATGTTGATCTTGCTAGAGAAATAGAATCTAGTGGATTTAAACCTATGGTTGCTCATGAAAAAGCTCTAGCTAAACTTAAAAAAGTTTTAATAGATGATCTATCTCATATTAACTGATTTGGTGGGTATTGTGGTTAGGGATTTGACTAAGCTTAGTGATTCTGAACGGAATTATTTAATTAAAGCTTTTAATGCTCTTAAGAATTATTGTTTGTTAAGTATTTCTGCATATTTACTTTTAGGATTTGGTTTAATTTGGTTTTACATGAGATTTTTGATGAGGAGGTTTATGGGTACACCCTTACAATCATATGGTCTTTTCTCTATAATTGTATTCCTCATTATAACAGTAGGATGCATTATCCTTCTTTCAGCTGTATATCTATATTTAATGGATTCCATGAAGAATTTATCTGAATTTAATGCTGGTTATTCCACATATTCATCTATGGTTAGAATAGGTTATATTGCAGGTGCTACGATTATAATTGTAGGTTTACTATTAATTTTAATCCTTCCTATAATTGGTTCACTTTCAGTATTCCTTGGACTTATATTATTGTTTATTGGTAAGATTGGACTTATAGCATCTCTTTTCAAGATTGGAGATGAATTCGGTAGTTCTCTATTTCTAGTTTCTGCTATAATTTATTTAATTGGAATATTTATTCCACCATTAGATTTTCTAGCTTCAATCTTCCTATACATTTCTTCAAGAGATATCTTAAATAATATCCCCAAAGTTTCTCAATCCACTTTAAGTGTTGTTTAGTTAATGTTATATTCCTATTTCGATATATTATGAATCGAATTTGGGGTCAAATTTGCATGTATTACTTCACCCTCCTAAAAGCGTTGTTTTATTGATGGGTAATGAAGCTATTGCTAGAGGTGCTATTGAAGCTGGTATTGGATTTGCTAGTGCTTATCCTGGAACTCCATCTACAGAGATTATTGAATCTTTAGCTGAAGTTGCTAATGATTATGGTTTCTACGTGGAGTGGAGTGTTAATGAAAAGGTTGCTTTTGAAGCTGCTTATGGTGCTTCAATATGTGGAGTTAGGGCTTTAACTGCCATGAAACATGTGGGTTTAAATGTTGCTGCAGATGCATTGATGAGTAGTGCATATACTGGTGTAGAAGCTGGTTTTGTAATTGTTAGTGCTGAAGATCCTAGTATGTGGAGTAGTCAAAATGAGCAAGACAATAGATATTATGGTTTACATGCATATATCCCTGTATTTGAACCATATTCACCCCAGGAAGCTAAGGACCTCATAAAGTATTCCTTTGATTTTAGTGAAAAATTTAAGCATCCAGTTATATTTAGGTCTACAACTAGGATAAGTCATTGTAGAGGTCCAGTTACTTTTGGCGACGTCCCTAAAATAAAGGCTTCTGGAAGATTTATTAAAGATTTTAAGCGTTTTTCACTTCTTCCATCAAATGCTAGGGTTTTGAGGGTTAAACTCTTAGAGAAGTGGCGTAGGATTTGTGATGAAATTGAGGATTCCCCCTTCAACTTTTATATTGATAATGGTTCTAAGAAGTTAATAGTGTGTTCTGGAACTAGCTATGGTTATGTTTTAGATTGTTTAAAAATTTTGGGGGTAAATGATAAAATTAATCTCTTAAAGATTTCAACTGTTGTTCCAGCTCCTAGAAGACTTATCTTAAAAGCTTTGAATTCTTGTGATGAAGCTTTAGTTGTTGAAGAACTTGAACCAATTCTAGAGCATACAATCAAAGTTATGGCTTTTGATGAAGATGTTAATTGCATTATTCATGGTAAAGATCTAATTCCATTAATTGGTGAACTTAGTATTGATAGAATTATTAATGGATTAGCTAAATTCATGGGTTTACCGTATCAATTGAATTTTAATAGTAATTTAAAATTTGAAGTTGAACTTCCCGATAGACCTCCAATACTATGTTCTGGCTGCCCACATAGAGCAACATTTTTAGAGTTGAAATGGGCTCTCGCAAAAGCTGGTGTTAGAGATGTTGTTTTTGCAGGTGATATCGGATGTTATAGTCTTGGCGGTCATCCACCATTTAATGTTCAAGATATTATTTTGGAGATGGGTGGAGGTATAGGTTCTGCTAATGGTATATCTCATGTCTCAAATCAATTTGTTGTTGCCATTATGGGTGATTCAACATTTTATCATGCATGTATTCCAGCATTGATAAATGCCATTTATAATAATTCTCCAATGCTTGTACTTGTTTTAGATAATAGAGTTACCGCTATGACTGGGCATCAACCTCATCCTGGTACTGGTAGAACCGCTATGGGTATTAGGATTAATGAAGTGAAGATTGAAGATATAGCTTCTGGAATTGGTGTACGTTATGTTAAGACTATAGATCCCTTTAATGTTAAAGATTCCATTGAAGAATTTATTAAAGCTATAAAATATGTTTTGGATAATAAAACTGTTGCTTTAATTAATTCTCGCAGAGCATGTACATTAATGGTTGCTTCAAATGCTATACGTAAAGGTATTTCAATACCCACATACACTATTGATAATAATCTTTGTAGAGCATGTGGATTATGTTATAATCAAATAGGATGCCCAGCAATAATTCCAATGGATGATAAGAAAGCCTACATTGAATCAATTTTATGCTTTGGATGTTCAGTATGTATGCAGATATGCCCGTATAATGCTATTAAACCACGTATAGAATCATCGAAGAATTGGGAAGATCTTTGGAGGATTGATTGAAATGAGGTTTAAAAATATCCTTTTAACTGGTGTTGGAGGTCAAGGTATACTTACGATGGGTAGAATTCTAGGTTTAACTGCTATTTCTAAGGGTGTTAAAGCTTTAATTGCTGAAACCCATGGAATGGCTCAAAGAGGTGGAAGCGTCGTAGTTCATGTACGTATTGGTGATGTTGATTCTCCATTGATAGGTTTTGGAATGGCTGATTCAATTATTGGTTTAGAATTGATTGAATCTTTAAGAGCTTTAAATTATGCGAATCCAAAGACATTACTTATATTGAATGATAGGATTATTAGGCCGCCTGGAGCTAAGAGGATTCCAAGTAGAAGTGAAATTATTTCTGAGTTAAATAGGCTTAAATTAAATTATATTTTGATGGATGCATTAAAGCTTGCAATTGAAGCTGGTAGTAGTATATCTGAAAATATCGTTTTACTAGGTGGATTATTTGCAACAAATATTTTATCTGAATATATTAATGCTTGTGATGTTGAAGATATTTTGAAGAAGACTTTTTCTGGAAGGGCATTTGAAGTAAATATTAAGGCATTTAAGTATGGTTATGAATATGTCTTGAATTATCTTGGTGGTTGAATTTGGGTTTAATACTTTTTGTATGTGTAGAAAATACCTTTAGAAGTCAAATAGCTGAAGCATATTTTAATGCATTTGCCCCTGAGGGTTGGAAGGCTTTAAGTGCTGGTGTTAAACCAGCGGAAAATGTACATCCCGATGCCATAAAGTTAATGATTGAAGAGGGTATAGATATAAGTTATAAAAGACCGAGGCTTTTAACTAGAGAGCTTCAAGAAAATGTTGATATGGCTGTGATAGTATGTAGTGGTAGTGAATGCCCACTGTTATTTGTAGATAGGGTTGAGGAATGGGGTTTACCGGATCCAGCAAAAATGAGTATTGAGGAAGCCAGAGTTATCAGAAATTTAATAAAATCGAAGGTTTTTGATTTAATTGAGAGGATTAGAGAGAAGGGCATTGAAGCTATACCGAAACGAAAATCAGATGGTTAATAGCAATTTTTATCTTCTTTTTTCACAATTTTATTTTGGGATTTACCTTGCATGTAGCTATTCTAGTTATTGATATGTTAAATGATTTTGTTTATGGTTCTCTTAAATGTGATAATGCTTTAAAGATTATTCCTAGAGTTAAAATTTTAATTGATGCTGCTAGAGAGCATGGTATTCCAATTATTTATGTTAATGACTCTCATCTACCTAATATTGATGGTGAATTTAAAAAGTGGGGTTCACATGCGATTAAAGGTTCTTGGGGCGCTATGATTATTGATGATTTAAAACCTAGTGAAAGAGATTTCATTATTGAGAAGAGAAGGTATAGTGGATTTTACGGTACTAGTTTAGATGATCTATTAAGAGAACTTAAAATTGATACGTTAATTGTAACTGGTATTCATACGCATATATGTGTTATGAATACTGTTGCTGATGCATTTTATCGTGGTTATAAGGTTATTATACCCTCAGATTGTGTTACAACTTTTAATGAGGAAGATCATAATTGGGGTTTAAAGTATATGAAGGAAATTTATGGTGTTGAAATAACATCTTCAAATGATATACTTACCCGCTTAGGGAGATTGTGAATATGGATTTAATAGATTTTGTTTTCAATATATTGTGTACTGTTTGGATCATGGTTTAAGTCTTCGTTAATGAACTTCTGGTCTTCCCCGTTTTATAATTATACTTCCCATAATGAGTTTAATTTAGCTGATAAAATGTAAGGTTGATCCTAATGATTTCATTAGTTATAAATATAAAAATGGATGTATGGAAATGTTGCTCATTTATGATTCTGTCTCTTTAATAGTGGCTTTTATAGTCTCATATTTTTGATGTCTTTTAATAGTTATTGTTTTCTCTTCTGTTTCCATTGGTACATTTAATTCTACTATGTTTAATCCATACCATTCTTCTTCATTTATTGATGCAAAGATGGTGTATTTCCCCTCATTTAAATTTAATGTTATTCTACCATTTTCTTGTGTGGTACCCTTCCATATTTCTCTTCCATCATACATAACTGTGATTTGTACTGATTTCAATGGTCTTCTATCTTCATCTTTAACTACTATTTGAACTTTATGTAATTTTAATCGTTTATTTAAATCTATTTCTACACCCTTTTTCCTATAATATTCTTCAGTTTTCCTAAGCATTTCCATAAATTGATCCTTTATTTCATTTGGAGATATCATGTATAATCTTGTTAATGTGTATATAGTTTCCTTTAATTCTTCCATACTTTTACATCCATAGAGTTTATCTCTAAACATTAGTAAATCTTCTCTTAATGATTTACTAAATCTATACCAATTATCTGAAAGCCATGGATTATATATACATCTAAAATACTCCCAAATGATGTCTTGAATCTTCATTAGAGTTCAATTTATTTATTTTATTTGTGGGAAATAAATGTTATTTCAAGCATTTTCGATTATTGTAATTTTCTTATTTTAAATTTGTAAAATTTGTTTTTTAATGTACATATAAGTTTATATGTTTTAAATTTGTATTTTTTATTGGTGATTTTATGGTTTTGAAAGTTGTTAAAAGAGATGGGAGAATAGAGGAATTTGCTCGTGAGAAATTGGTTACTTCATTATTGAAGGCTGGAGTTGATTTAACTACTGCTCGTGAATTGACTGGTAGAATTGAAGGAGAATTTACTGGTAGAGAGGAGGTTAAAACTGAGGAGCTTAGAACTAGAGTTCTTGAGTTATTAAAGGAGAATAATGTTAAAGCATATGAAAATTGGATTGTTTATGATAGAGCTGTTAAGAAGAGATTGACTTAAATAAATTAAATAAAATTTTTTACTATCATGAAATCTAATGGTTTATTGCCTATTAGAAGCCTGTTATATTCATCTCCATATTTTGAAATTACTTTTTCAATTTTTCCTTCAGCTATTATTTCTTCACCTCTCCTTGCTTGTTCACAGAATCTACCTCTAAATGATACTATCTCTATTGGTGGAGTAACACTCCTCTCCCCCTCTAAAATCTCTACATTTGATATTACATATTTGCATGGTGTAAATATTGAATATTCATCATCTTCAACTATAGCTTTAATCCTAATCCTCCCCAATCCTCTATAGATGTAATCACCATAATCTTCATTTACTTCATCCCAATCTAATATGAATCTTATGAAGAAATCTTTACCCATAAATTTCCCTTGTGAAACCTTCCTACTTTCAATCTTACAGAAGTCTTTAAAGTCCATATATGTATCTTTTGATCTAAATTCATATAATTTCTTTAAATCCTCAAGTTTGTATGGTGAAAATCGTCTTTCATCATTTTTTAATAATGCTTTTAATTCTTCATATACTGCTTTACAATTCTTCTTCCCATATACGATTACATCTATATCTGAATCGATAGTGTAAAGGTCTATTAAGATTGATCCAGATATACCAAATTTTTCTATGGGTATTTTTGTGGAATCATGTATTACTTGTACTAATTCCAAAGCTTTTTCTTCAATTTCATCTAATCTATGCTTTTTCTGTAGTATTTGTATTTTTTCTTGTGGTTTATAGTGTTTTATTATTCTATCCTTTGGAACTCCCTCCAACCATTCTCCAAATATTTGATCATAATATATGTACTGTGGATATTTTCTTTTTAGAATATTATCTCTATCCATTAGAGAGTATACCTTTGAATATTTCTTTCCATTTTTAATTCTATTTCCAAATGGATCTTCAAAATATCTGAGGTATGCTATTACTCTATCTTTTGGGTGGATAAGTCCTTTTACATCAAATATTAATCCTTCAATTGTTTCTATGAAATCTCCTTCACGTGCCTTCATTAATTTCCACTCTGAATTTTAGAATTTTAATCCCATTAATAATGATATCATTATTGATGATGCTGTTAAATCTGCTGTTGTTCCTGGATTGTATTCTTTACCTAGCCTATACAATTTTTCATCTAATTCCCATAAGGCTTTCCTTCCCTCTTCAGTTTTTAATCCACCTAGTTTTAGGATTTCTTCTGCTTCTTTTGAAATCCAAATAGTTTCTTTTATTCCTATTTCAACAGCTCTTTTTATGTCGTTTTCCCTTTTTAATCCAATTTTCCTTGCTATGAATGTATCTGGGTATTTTGATAGTATTGTTAGGTATGTGTGTACAATTGATATGTTTATATCTCTAGTTTCCTCAAATGTCTTCATTAATTCTTTAAATCCAATGTTAAAGGATATCTCCATTCCAGTGGTAAGCTCTTTTGCCACTGTATCATATGTTGATGATTCCATCATTGCATCAAATAATGTGATATTTTCTTTTTGAATTTTCCTTCTAAAGTTTTTATCATATATGTCTGGTGATCTACCATTTGATTTTCTACCTAATTCATTTTCTGAACTAACCATTTTAATAGCTTCATAAACTCTAATTGTATCTACTGGTTTTGTTGATTTAATTATTGATTTAATGTTCTGCATTATTTTTGATGGTGTAAAACATTCTTCTTCTATATAGCTTTTTGATGATGCTATTGATAATGGAATGAAGAGTAGGCATATACCTAAATGTGTATTTCCATCGCTATGTGATTTTGAGACATCTATAACCGCCCTTTTTATTATTCTACCTATCCCTATATCCTGCAATTCAATTTTCCCCTTTGCTGCCATTATCCCCTTTAATGCTGCTAATTCTATTGATGGTGCTAATGCTATTGCTCCTGCTAAGAAGTGTTCATAGCGTGCATCTATTTGATTTCTAGTTCTATGAACATTTCCAGGTTTAGGCCAACCACTGACTTCAAGTATTGAAGCTAATTGAGCTGAACTTCTAATTTTATTGATTAACTCTCTCATTTTCATTTCAATCTCTAAACCATTTTTGGTAAGTGATATATATACGTTTATAGTTTATAGTTTTTGAATTTGTATGAGGTTGTATGAGTTTGAGGGTAAAAGGGTCTTCTCAGAGTTTAATATTCCAATTCCAAGGGGGTTTGCAGCTTTTAATCTTGATGAAATTATTTCAAGGGCTTTGGATATTGGATTTCCATGTGTTTTAAAAGCTCAAGTTTTAGTTGGTGGTAGGGGTAAAGCTGGTGGAATAAAGATTGTTAATTCATTGGATGAAGTTAAAAGCTTTTCTCTAAAAATGTTTTCTGAAGGTGTTAAAGGTGTTCCTGTTAAATGTATTCTAGTGGAGGAAGCTGTGAAAATAATTAGAGAATTCTATTTATCTCTAACTATTGATAGGTCTATGAAGAGCTATGTATATTTAGCTTCTTCTGAAGGTGGTGTAGATATTGAGGAAATTGCTGCAACTAAACCTGAATCAATAATTAAAGTTTATGTGGATCCCATAATTGGACTTAGGGATTATCATGTTAGAACTATTATCTCTTCTTTCGGTGTTGAAGGTGAATTATCTAAGCAACTTGATACTATAATTAGAGCTTTGTATGGTATTATGCTTCGATATGATGCTGATCTTGTGGAGATAAATCCATTGGCTTTAACTGATAGAGGTTTTGTAGCTTTAGATTCTAAGATAACTATTGATGATAATTCACTTTATAGACATCCACAGTTTATTGAAATTTTAAAGATGGGTGGTAGAGATTTAACTTCTGAAGAGATTGTTGCTAGAGAGTATGGTTTTAGTTATGTTAAGTTGGATGGGGATATTGGAATTATTGGTAATGGTGCAGGTTTAACTATGGCTTCATTGGATTTAGTTGCCTTTTTCGGTGGTAAACCTGCTAATTTCCTAGATATTGGTGGTGGTGCAAGGGTTGAGAGGGTTAAAGCTGCATTAAAATTACTACTTCTCGATGAGAGGATTAAAGCTATTCTTATTAACGTTTATGGTGGAATAACTAGATGTGATGATGTCGCTAAAGGTATTGTTGAAGCTTTAAATGAAACCGGTGTTAAAAAGCCTATTTCCGTTAGGTTAGTTGGAAATAGGGAGGAGGAGGGTAGAAGGATTTTGGAAGAAGCTGGAATAAATTATTTTGTAAATGATGATGAAGCTGCTAAATATGTTGTTAAACTTGCATATGGAGGTGTATAATTATGCCAATAATCTTTGATAGAAATACTGTACTCTTAGTTCAAGGGATTACCGGTAGAGAGGGTAGCTATCATACTGAAGCTATGCTTAAATATGGGACTAATATTGCTGCTGGTGTTACTCCAGGTAGAGGTGGAATGAAAGTTTCAGGTGTCCCAGTATATAATAGTGTTATGGATGCTTTAAATAATCACCCCAATATTAATGCTTCAATAATCTTTGTTCCAGCACCCTTTGCTTGTGATGCTGCTTATGAAGCTATTGATGCTGGTATAAGAAAGATAGTTATTATAACTGAGGGTATTCCAGTTCATGATGAACTTAAATTGATTCGTTACGCTAAACTTAAGGATGTAATAATTGTAGGTCCAAATTGTCCTGGAGTTATTTCTCCGGGTGAAAGAGTTAAAGTTGGAATTATGCCGGAGAGATCCTTTAAACCTGGGAGTATTGGTATTGTATCTAGAAGTGGAACATTAACCTATGAAATTTCTGAAGCTCTTAGTAATGCTGGTTTTGGTCAAAGCACTGTTATTGGTATTGGTGGTGACCCTATAGTTGGATTAGATTTTATTGAAGTTGTAAAAATGTTCTTTGAAGATCATGAAACTAAAGGTGTGGTTGTTGTAGGTGAAATTGGTGGTGATGCTGAAGAAAGATTGGCTTCATACATTAAGTTTATTGGTTTAAAGAAGCCTATTATTGCTTTTATAGCTGGTAAAACTGCTCCTCCAGGTAAGAGGATGGGGCATGCAGGTGCAATAATAACGATGGGTATGGGTTCAGCTGAATCTAAAGTTAAAGCTTTAAGTTCTGCAAATATTCCTGTAGCTTCTACTCCAATGCAAATAGTTGAATTAGCTAAGTCAATATTTACGTAGCTAATTTAACTCCATTCTTCCACTTCATTATACCACTTCTTACTAGTTCCTATTTTTGCTCTCATCTTCCAACTCATGCTTTTAGGTTCTTCTTCTATCCTTTTAATTAATTTTTCAATTCTCTCAGTAATTTTAATTCTGAGTTCTTCATTAATTCTATCATTGTATTTATTCATTACAGCTTCTTTAACCTTATTTAGATTTGTTATAAATGTATAGTAGAATCCCCAATCATTACTCAATAATTTAGCTATATAATCACCATTTATTTCGTTATCTGAGTTTAATACGTCGAATGCTGATAACAGTATTATGCTATCTTTAATATCCTTCTCATTTATCTTAACTATTTGTAATTTTGTTAATAGGAGTTCTGTGGGTGGAAGTGTATATTTCCCCTTGTCCAATCTACCTTTAAATGGTACTTCATGATTCATTTGAAGCTTATCAAAGAATACTTCTATCATTGGTATTCTACCAACAATTTTACCTTTATATTCTTGTTTTTCCGGTGAACCATAGAAGATATACCTCTTACCAGCGTAAAATGCTAATGATGGTTGCCAGATAATATATACCCCTTTCTCCCTCTCCATAAAGTATCTCAATATTTTATCTCTATCTCTACCATATGCTGCTAAATCTATATCTGTGAAAACTCTTTCTCCAAGTCTCTCCATTTTACCCCATAATTCTTCATATATAGTTCCACTTATCAAAAGGTATATTGCTAATCCACCCATAACCCTCATTATAATACCTCTTTTCTCTGCTTCTTCAACTATGGATTTTGCTTCTTCTACAAATTCCATGGGTTTTGGATATATTTCAAGCGGTATTTCTGTGGGCAATTTAATTTTTGTTAAACCCAAATTTATCTACCTCAACAAATTATATACATAGACTTATACTTAACACTAATCATGATTTCACATTATAAAAAATGTATTTATGTTTATGTTGGTGGGATTTCTCCAAATATTAAGTTTGGATCAATACCCCTTTGTTTATTCTTCCAGTAGTAATACACGAATACTATTACTCCTAGAGCATACCATATTGCTCCGAAGGTTAATGCTTCTCTTGCAGTTGTTGAAACACATAGATAGTAGATTATAAATTGTATGGCGACTGTGACTACTCCAACAATGGTTATTACTGGAAATCCTTTATATTCATATCTATATCCTGCTTTCCAAGCTTCTTCCTTCACAAATGGATATACGATGGCTCCTATCATCACTAGCAATAGTAGGAATTGATCAAAGAGCGTTGCACTTATTGCAGCTGCATAGATACCCAAGTAATGGGCAAATATTATACCTACAACTCCAAGAATGAATGTTATGAAATCAGCTACAAGTGGGCTGCCAGTTTTTGGATGTACATATGCTACTTTTTCTGGTAGGAATCTATCAAAGGACATTGCAAACATTGTTCTTGAAGCCACTAGGAATCTTGTGGGTGGAGTATTGAATAACCATAGTAATCCTGCAATATATAGAAATATCTGTAGAGCTGGTATGGCTGGTATTAGTGAAGCTGCTAAATGTGCTACAAATGGAGATCTAGCTGGCGGATTTATTAATAATTCCTTAACACCCTTTGTAATAGCTATATTATACATTATTATCCAATCTCCATAAAGTCCCCAGCTTAAAATTGCAGTTAATGAGTATAATATGAATAATAGTATGGTTCCACCGAACATGCTGTACATTATTGTCTTCTTTGGGCTTTTCACTTCTCCAGCTACATATGCTGCTCTCTCAAAACCTTGATATGCGAATACAGCTGCGCTCATTATGGAGAATGTAGCACCCCAACTGAATGCAAATGCTTCTGGAGTATATCCATATTTTGTTCCTAAACGAACAATTTCATCATATGCTCCAGAACCCCAGGTAGCATCATATAATGCTCTTATACTTCCAGATGGTGTTGTTGCAAACAATATTAAACTAATTGCAAATCCAATTAATGGTATTATGAATATTATATCCATGAATTTACCATAAACTCTAGCTCCAAAAGTAAATATCAGTAGGAATGCTACGATCATTATAAACGATGTTAACAGTATACCTGCATCTGTCATTAGAAATTGCCCAGCACCTATTAAACTATCCGATTTAGCTGCTCTACCAGCTAATACTAGGAATGGACCAAGATTTACAGCAAAACTTCTACTTAACGTTCCAATTACAAATGCTGAACTTACTATAACCCCCCAAGCCCCTAAGAATCCTAATAATGGATGTAGAGTTCTTGATACAAATACGTAAAGTGCTGAGCTTCTTGGGAGGTCTCCAGCTATGTGGGCTATTACAAAGCTTAATGGTATCGTCATTATACCAACTAAAACATATCCCAACGGGACATTTGCCCCTGGATATAAGTTTGCTCCTTGTAGTACAAGTACATTTATTCCTGCACCAATAGCTCCAGATAATGCAACTGATAATGATTCCAACATTCCAAGTTCTCTAACGAGGCCTGAAGCTCTTCTAACATATACTGTTTCTCTAATAATTTCTCCCATTTAATTACCTCCTCAATTCATAACCTTTATTTTATTATATATAAAATTTGCTATAATTTTTATATAATTTTTACATAAATTTACGAAATGATATGTTAATCCATAATTTTGTAAACTTAAACTTTTTATATTTATTATATTTAAATTGTACTTGTGAAATTTATGAGGATCGCTTTTGCTGCTGATGTTCATGGTAATGAAACAACATGGAGGAAGTTTATTAATGTTCATAAGTATGTTAAGGGAATAAATGTATTGATAATGGGTGGGGATTTAACTGGTAAAATGCTTGTGCCAATATTTAAGCAGAGTGATGGAAGTTATATTTGTCATTTTAATGTTGATTACCATATAAAGAGTGAAAAGGAGCTTAACGATTTATTTAATACCATAAGGTTTAGTGGTGGTTATCCTTATATAACTACTGATGATGAGTGGAAAACTCTTACACATGATGAGAGAGATAGAATTATGGAGGAACAGATGAGGGAGACTTTGGAAAGGTGGATTAGGATGGCTGATGAAAACATCCCGAAGGATATTAAAATAATTATGAATCCAGGTAATGATGATTCACCTGTTGTAGATGAAATAATAAAGAAGAGTGATAGGGTAATATATCCATTGGATAAAGTTGTTAGTTTAGATGATCATCATGAATTGATAAGTTGTGAATATGTTAATCCAACTCCATGGAAGACCCCTAGAGAATTACCTGAAGATGAATTGTTAAAATTATTGGAAAGTAAATTAGATAAGGTTTCTGTGGATATGAATCATTTAATATGTAATTTCCATGCTCCACCATATAATAGTGGTTTAGATAATGCTCCAGAATTGGATAAGGATCTTAGACCTAAACATGGAATTAAAGGTTTAAGTATTATTCCAGTGGGAAGTAAAGCTGTTAGAACATTTATTGAGAAATATCAACCAAAACTTGGTTTACATGGTCACATACATGAATCTTCTGCTGCTAGGAAAATTGGTAAAACTCTATGTGTAAATCCAGGTTCTGGATATATGGAGGGTACTTTGAGACTATATATTGTAGATGTTGAAAAGGATAGAATAAAGGATTATTGGAGGATAACTGGATAGAATTCCAAATTATCTACACTTAAATTTATACTGATATTCTCATGGTTATTGAACTTTCTCCAAATATTTTTGTTGAAGCTTTTTTCACTTCTTCTCTATATTCTGGGAATGTGTATACTCTAAGTACATCTACATATCCCTTTAATACACTTGCTATATTTGATATTTCACTTAATCTCCTCAAAACCTTTGTATTATCAATTTCTTCAAATGTATATACTTCCATTGGATCTATTTGCTTTGGGCTGTATGGTATTGATGGTAGTGTTGGTAGATCTATGAATACACGTTCCTCTGGTACATTTGCTTCTCTAGCTATTTCTCTCTCAAGTTCTCTTCTAACATGTTCTTTTGATAGTATACTTGAGACATACTTGTCTCTTGTATGTATTGTTGCTTCATATGCACATTTTAATAATTGTCTTCTCTCAAGCATATCTATCATTTCATATGCTAATCGCATATTTTCATCTTTTTCATTCTTTAATTCTCTTATTCTCATTATTATGTATGCATCATCCATTATTATGTAGTCCTCTGGATTCTTTATGTTTGGTATCCCTAAGTATTCTGCAGCTAAATCCATTGCTCTACTCATCATAACATTTGCACTTCTAACAGTCCTATGATAGTATACTGCTTTAAACATTTCATAACGTGCCATTATGAATGATTCTAATGCATATAATGCTCCTGGAACTTCTATTGCTAAATGGTCTTCTATAACATTCATGGAAAATATTAATCTCTTAATATCCACTAGACCATATTGAACTCCCGTGAAATGTGAATCTCTAACTAAGAAATCCATTTTATCTACGTCGAAAGGGCTTGATATAATGTCATCTATGAATGGTTTAAGTTTATGTTTTCTCCTACCTACTGAGAGTTGTGATAAGTCTTCTGGGTCATAACCGTATTTCTCAATTATATCCTTTATTTCCGTATTTTTTATCAACCATATTGTAATGTCTTCATGTGTTTTATTAAGGTATTTCACCATTACATCTTCAAATGTATGTGAAAATGGTCCATGACCTAGATCATGTAGTAATGCTGCTAATCTTATGTATTGTTCTTCTTCTCTATTTATTTCCCCCATTTTAAATAGATGTTCTCCAACTTCACCCGCTAAATGCATAGCTCCAATACTATGTATAAATCTCTTATGTTCTGCACCTGGATATGTGAGATATGCCATTCCAAGCTGATTTATCCTTCTAAGTCTTTGAAAAACTCTTGTATCTATTACCTCTTTCTCTAATTCATTTGCAAATATGTATCCATGTATTGGATCTCTAATTTCAATCATTTTACTCATGTCCCATTCTTCTCCAAATATTTTAAATAATTTGTAATATATATTTGAAGCGTTGATAATATAAGGTGTTTCACTTGCTAATAGCTTTGGAGGGTATAGATAAATCTGGTAAAGCTACACAAGCATTAATGTTAAGAAGTTGGTTAATGAGTAGAGGATTTAATGTTGAAATAATATCTTTCCCAGATTATACAACTGATATTGGTAGGGAAATTAAATCCTTCCTTAATCGTGGGAAATACTTTACTCCTGAGGTTAGACAATTATTGTATGCTGCAAATAGATGGGAGAGAAAGGATTTAATGGAAGATTGGTTAAGGAAGGGTAAGATTGTTATAGCTGATAGATATATACCATCAGGTTTAGCTTATGGTTATGCCAACAATCTACCATTGGATTGGATGATATGCATCGAGAAAGGTCTTCCAGAGCCTAATCTAGTTATAGTAATTGATATCTCGCCTGAAACCTCTATTAAGAGGTCTCGTGGTAATGTTGATAGATATGAAGCAGATCTAAATTTTCTAAGTAGGGTTAGAGAGGGATATAAATTTCTTGCTAAAAAATTTGGCTGGTTTATTGTAGATGGTGAGAGAAGTATTGAGGAGGTCTTCAATGATATTAAAGCTATTGTCTCATTCAAATTAAAGATTGATTTAAAATAAATTTTCCAACTTAAATTTATTAGAAACCTATCTGATTACTTCTCTATAAAATTCTTTTGTTTTCTCTGCAAATTCCCTCAATTTCTTATCTACAAGGTAGTTTATTGTACCTTCTTCAAATCCTCCATCTGGCTTTCTTTCTCCAGCTTTAATTCCAGTTAATATTTCTATTCCTTCATCTATGGTTTTTATTGGATATATATGGAATAACCCCTTTTCTACAGCTTCTATAACTTCATCATGGAGATTTAAATCTTTAATATTGCTTTCAGGTATTATTACTCCTTGTTCTCCATTTAATCCCTTTATTTTACATACCTTGTAGAATCCTTCAATCTTTTCATTTATTCCTCCAACGGCTTGAATTTCACCCTTTTGATTTACTGATCCCGTTACTGCGATAGATTGTTTTATTGGAATTCCTGATAATGCTGATAGCAATGCATATAGCTCTGCACTTGATGCACTATCACCTTCAACCCCTTCATAACTTTGTTCAAATACCAATCTCGCTGAGAGAGTTAATGGTTTATCATATGCATATTTCTCCGTTAAATATCCACTTATTATCATTACACCCTTTGTATGTATTGGCCCACTTAATTCAGCTTCTCTCTCAATATTTATTATACCCTCTCTCCCCAATCCTACGGTGGCTGTTATCCTTACTGGTTTTCCAAAGGTGAGTTCTCCTATTTGTATTATTGAAAGTCCATTTACTTGCCCAATGGCTTTACCATGGACATCTATAAGTATTATTCCACGTTTTATAAGTTCCAGTATTTTCTCTTCTATTAAATTTGTTCTATAAACCTTTTCTTCTAATGCTCTTTTAATATGTGATTCCATTATGAATTTTGAGTTTTCCATTTTTGCATAAAAGCTTGCTTCCCTAATTATATCAGAGATTTCTGAGAATATTGTAGATATCTTATCCTGACTTCCAGCAAGCCTTGAACTATATTCAATTAACCTTTTAACTGCTTTTGCATCTAAGTGTTTTAGATTCTCCTTTTTACATAATGTACATATGAAGGAAATATATTTCTCAATGTTTTCATCATTTAATTCCATTACAGTATCAAATTCAGCTTTTACTTTAAATAGTTCTTTGAAATCTGGATCATATAACATTAATAATTCGTATATTAACGGTGTTCCTATTAATATCACCTTTATATCCAATGGTATTGGAGTTGGTCTTAAACCCTTTACCGTCGTTAATCCTGAAACTTCAGATGGTTCTTCAATCGATATATACCCATATCTTAATGCAAGTTTTAATCCATCCCATGCAAATGGATTTCTCAAAACATCTTCCACTTGAATCACTAGATATCCACCATTAGCTTTATGTAGTGCACCTGCACGTATCATTGTATGATCAGTATATAGTAATCCATATCTAGTTTCCTTCTCTATTTTACCAATTAAATTAACATATGTTGGATTGTATTCAACAACTACTGGTGCACCATTTAAATTAGAATTATCTACGATAACGTTTACTTCATATCTTCTTAAGAATGTATATTCCTCGTATTCCTCCTCTTCTTTCTCCATCTTTTTCCCTAAAAACCTCGTATAATTTTTTATGATGTCATTATGTAGTTCATTTAAATAGGATTCTACATCTTCATTACCCTTATACTTCTCCTTTAAAACCATATAAACATGTTCAATGGAGTATGCCGCTACCTCTTTATCTAATTCCTTTAATTCTTCATTAACTTTAAACTCCAACATTCTAACTTGCTTAATTGTCTCTCTAAATTCTTCTAATATTTTTGATTGTTTCTCTAATATCCTTCTCCTTTCTTCTTCTTTCATTTTCATTAATGTTTCATCACTTAAAGGCTTTCCATCAATTATTGGAGTTAAAATTATCCCTGCTGGACTACTTCTTATAATAAATCCTTCTCTCCTAGCTTTTAAATCCAGTTCCTCCAATATTTTTCGCTGTTTTTCTTCAACCCTCCTAATTATTGCCTCCCTCTTACTTGTATATTCTTCACTTTGGAATGCTCTTGGAATATTTATCTTTGCATATTCTATTAGATTTTCCACATCTCTTTTAAATTCTATACCTTTACCTGGCGGTAATCTTATACTTATTGGTCTGTATGGATCTTTAAAGTTATATACGTAGCACCAATCATTTGGTGTTGGTTTTCCTTTTGCGATTTCTTGTAGGAATTCTTTTATTGCTGTTGTTCTCCCAGTTCCAGGTTTACCAGATAAATATATGTTGAATCCCTTTTCCTTCATTTCTAAACCAAATCTTATTGCTTTTACAGCTTTTTCTTGACCTATTATTCCTTCTAATGGTTTAGCTTCTTCTGTAGATTCACATTTTATCTTTTCAAAGGTTAAATTCACCTTTAATTCTTCTCCACGTAATTCTCTCCTTAATTTTTCTACTGGTTTTAACTCCATTCTCCCCTAATACTACTATATTCTACTCTGAATTTATAAATGATTCACATTATCTTTTTATTTTAGTTTGTTTATGTTGTTTTATGTTTAAAGTTGTGTTTGTTGATTTTTGGAAGACTCTTATAGCTCCAATAGTTGATGAACAGGAGTATTTTAGATTTAGAGCTAAATGTTTAAATGATGTACTTCGTGATTTTGGGTATTCTTTTGATATGGATAAGACTTTATTGGCTCATACTTCTTCTAGGAGGATTTGTGATAATATTAGAGAATCATTCTTCATTGAAATACCATTAAATCTTGAACTTAGAATCTTTCTATCTTTATTGAATATCTTTAATCGTGAACCTGAATTTATGGATAGGCTTAGAACTGCATATATGCTTCCACTTTTTAATTTAACTTCTCCAATTAAAGGTGCAAATAAATTTCTTGAGGATCTTAAGAGTTATGGATTTAAAATTGGATTAATATCAAATGTTTATATTGATCTTGAGGTTATTGAAGTTTTAAAGATTTATGATTTATATGATTTCCTAGATTCATTAACTCTTTCATGTATAGTTGGTTTTAGGAAGCCTAGACCTGAAATATTTAAATGTGCATTGATTTCCTTATCTTCAGATCCTTCAAAATCCATTATGGTTGGAGATGATTATAATACTGATATTATTGGAGCATTGAATTTAGGTATGAAAGCCATATGGTTTACCAATGATTCATCCATTAACTATCCCTTTAAAACTAATAGTTTAGAAAATGTTTTGGATATTATCTTAAAAATTAGTTGATTACTCAACTTTCTTTGAACTTTTAGTTAATGTTTCTGGTAAAGTAAACATCGGTATTGCAAACATAATTCTCAATATTGCACTTAACATCATAGTCTCCCTTAAACCATTGTTGGATGCTATTTCTCCTCCAATATACTGTCCAATGGCTTGAGCCCCTCCTGTAATCGTGTTATATATTGATACAAGAGTAGCTCTATTCTCTTTTAATGGTATTGTATCCAATAGATATATTCCTGGAATAATGTTTATTGAAGATCCAAGTGCACTTCCAATGGTATTTAATACTAATAATTGTATGTAGTTTTGACTTACAGCATATGCTAATGGCCATATGGATGTTAACATGCATGATATAACCAATAAGTTTCTCCTTCCAAATTTATCTGCTATATTCCCCCATAATGGCATCATAATCATCTGCCCTATACTCCCAGTTATAGATAGTATTGCTACTTCTGTTTTTGTTAAACAAAATATTTTAACTTGTGTTAATGAGAATATTGGCCATGAAATAGACATTACACCCCACCATAAAGTGCTTAAAATCAAGTATTTCTTATACTCATTTGTTGCATCTATTTTCCATGAGAATCTATATTTAACTTTATTTTCATCTAATATATCCCCTTCTTCATGTATTATTAGTACTGGTATTACTGCTAGTAGTGTAAATATTATTGTTGTTATAGTGGCTATACCATAGCCATGTACATCTATCAATGGTCCAACTATAATATTTGCAATTAATGCTCCTCCTATACCAGCAAATTCAATTATTCCAATAGTTCTACCTCTATGATCTTTTGTTGTTAAATCCCCCATTAATGCCTGCCAACATACGAAGGCACCACTCCAGAATACCCATATTATTATTGATGATAACATGTATTGTTGAAATGTTTTTAATGTGAAAACTAGGGCGGTTGTAATTCCAAATATAATTTCACCTAATGCAATAAAATACTTTCTAACACCCTTTAAATCACTTATGTAACCCCATAATGGTTGTGTCAATTGTGTTGCTATTGTTGATAGTGCACTTGAAATTCCAAATTCTCCAGCACCTAAACCTATAATTTCCGCTGCATAAATACCACTATAATTCATTCCTATACTCATTATTCCCCTACCGAACAAACTATACAACATTAGCTTCCTACTTTCTGCATTGCTTTTTAAGGTCATCGAGACACCTTACCCAAAGTACTCCATAATTACAAAGTTGAAAATTATTTAATTCATGTACAATATATCACTTACTATATACAATATGGATTTACTCTAAACATATGGGAGAGAAAAAAGGGGAAAATTATTTTTAATTTAATTTAGAATTCTGTTACCCCAGTAAATAGGAATTTGCCTATCTTTAATGGTGGAACTACTACACTATTACTTATTCCTCCAAGAACCTTTAATTCCTTGCCTATCATATCTATTGTTCCATAAGCCTTTAATAAACTATCTGTAAATCTTAGGTTCTTTACTGGATACTTTATTTCTCCATTTTCAATATACCATGTTCCATTTCTAGTCATTCCAGTTATTGTTATTGTTTTTGCATGTACTGTTCTAACGTAGTGGAAGTATGTAACTAATATTCCCCTCCTTGTTTCTCTTATCATTTCATCTTTTGTTGCATCTCCAGGTTTTATGAAGATGTGTGAAGGCATGGGTGCAAATCTACCTGAATGACCAGTTGACTTCTTTCCTTCTTTATGTGCTGTGAAACTATCGTATACTAGCCCCTTTGGTACACCATTCTCTATTAGAACCACCTTTTTCTTTGGTACTCCTTCTGCATCAAATGGTACGGCCATTCCAGTTTTATCTGTTCCATCATCCCATAAATTGAAGTTTTCACTCATAACTTTTTTACCCATAACGTCATTCATGAAACTCATACCATTTTGATATGCTTCAGCACTAAATCCCTGTGCTGTATATGCTAATGCTGTTTGTACAGCATATGGCTCTAATATTACTTCATATTCTCCTGGCTCTATTAAAACTGGATGTAAACTTTTTACAGCTCTTTCAGCTGCTTCAATACCAAGAGCTTTTGGATCTAGAGTTTTTACATTTCTTGAAATACCCTCACTATATCCAAATCCCTCTGAATCTCCATCTTTAGCTATTACTGTTACATTTACATCTGCAGCTGTCAACTTTGTATATGCATTTATTCCTAAAGAGTTTACAATACAGTATTCACTAGTTGATGTTGTTAATGCTCCAGAGACTGAATCCACATTTTTCGATATTGAGTGTGCTGAATCTATAATTTCCTTAACCATTTCAGCTCTTCTTTTAGCTGTACATTCAGCTGTATCTCTAACGTATAATCCAGTTATTCTAGGTATGGGTTCAGGTTCTGGTAGACTTACAAAATCAGGGTTTTCTTCCGCTATTTTTGCTAATTTTAAGCCTGTTTGAATAAGATTTTGAATTGTTTCTTCACTTATATCATTAGCCATAACGCTACTAATCTTTTTACCTAAAACTGTTCTCAACATTACATTTATCGTTCTTTCACCAACATTTTGATGTATAACTGAATTAGCAAATCTTGTTAGATAGCTTCTATTATTCATAATTGCTACTTCAACTTGTGTAGCCCCAGCATTTAATGCTCCCTTAACAATTTTGTTAGCTATTTCTAAACATGTTTCTTTACCTAGAATCATCTTCTCACACCTCCAAATACCCTTATATTCTTAAATCTTGCTGGAGCTGTTCCATGCCCCACATACATCATTTGTCCAGGTTGACCTTTACCACAATTTGGAGTTCCATACATTCTCCAATATTTGGAATTGCATATGGCATCACAATTCCTCCAGAATTCATATGTTATTCCAGTGTAAACAGCGTTTTTAACTAATTCCTTCATTTCTCCATTCTCTATCAAATATGCTATTTGTGTTCCAAATTGGAAATTCAGCCTCTTATCATCTATGCTCCAGCTTCTATTTGTCTCCATGTATATTCCTTGTTTAGTTTCTCTTATTAATTCTTCAAAATCCCAATCTCCTGGTTCAAGATTTATATTTGTCATTCTAACTATTGGTATCCTATTCCATCCAGATGCTCTTGCAGCTCCAGTACTTTCTAAACCTAATTCTCCAGCTGAAGTTCTATCACTTAAATAGTTTACAAATATACCCTCCCTCACTAAGTAAACTCTTTGTGCTGGTACTCCTTCATCATCATATCCAAAGGTTCCAAGACCTCCTGGAGCTGTTGCATCTGCAACTAGATTTACTATTTCACTTCCATATCTAAATTTACCCAGTTTATCTGGGGTTAGGAAGCTTGTTCCAGCATATGCTGCTTCTGCTCCTAAAGCTCTATCAAGTTCTGTGGGATGCCCACATGATTCATGTATTTGTAATGCTAATTGACTTCCACCAATTATCACATTTGTTACCATTTGTGGGCAATTCCTTGCCTTTAACAATTGAATTGCTTCTTTACCACTTTCTTCAGCTTTTTCCGGTAGATTTACTGCTTCTATTATTTCATATCCTCCAGTATTATAATTTCTTCCATCAAAAGATCTATCTTGCATATCTCCATAGCCTATTGCTACAGCTGTTTGAGATGCTCCACACCATGTTATTTCTTGTGTTATATATGCACCTTCACTACTTGCAAAAATCTTTTTCTCTCTTCGAGCTTGCATTGTTGAAGATGCAACCTTTATTTCTCCGCCTACAGCCATAGCTCTTTTATCACTTTCAATCAATAGTTTTATCTTTTCCTCCAATGGTACTTGAAATGGATCTTTAATATATGGAGTTTTGTAACTATCTTTTACTGGTTTTACTGGTGCAAGTTTTACATCCTTCTTCTTTACCATGGCACTTGCTCTGGCTATTTTTACAGCTTCCTTTGCAACTTTTTCAGCTTCTGTAGGTGTTACTTCATAGGTGCTATGGAATCCCCAAGCACCTTTTACTAAAGCTCTAACACCTATACCCTTACTTCTCCCTAAAACTAGATTTCTTATTTTTGCATTTCTTGTAACTATGTTTTCAGTGATTATTTCTACAATTCTTACATCAGCATATGTAGCTCCATTTGCTAATGCTGTTTCTAAAGCTTTATTAATAACCTCCTCCACCTTTTTCCCACCTTAATGTAATTATTATATACTTTATGTATCATAAAGTAAATAAGCTTTACCAAAAGTGGATAGAGGTCTATTATGCCTTTGAAGTTTACGTTTTTATTTTGTCATATATCATAATATTATTTTATATTTGTAAAATATTTTTCAACTTATTTATTCACTTTGAGTAATCATTTTTATATTATCAACATTTTACTTGCAACTTTTTATAATGGGAAATTATTTATTCACGATTTTACTTTGGATTTTGGGGATCATATTTGAGGTTTAGGGATTTATTTAAATTTTTATTTGGGCCTGTGGTTTTCTTACTCTTATTTCTAGTTCCCCCTTTACCTATGGTTTATGATGCTAGTTTAATTGTTGGTGCGTCTATGCTTAAAGCTCCTCAGATTGCTCTTGGCGGTATGATTTGGATTGCTTCTTGGTGGATTTTTGAAGTTGTTCCACTGGGTGTTGCTTCTCTTCTCTCTCCATTAATCTTTTCACTACTAGGGTTTGTTTCTTGGCAGGATTCTCTCACATCCTTTATGGATAGTATTATTTGGGTTTTTATGGGTGGTTTTGCTTTAGCTAGAGCTTTTCAAGTTTGGGGTTTAGATAGGAGGATTGCTTTTAAAGTGTCTACGATTTATAAGGGTGAAAATCCTATTTTCTCCGCATTTTTCATTGCTTGTTTACCAGCCTTCTTATTAACTGTTACTGGATCTATTACTGCTTCTACAACTATTGTTTATCCGATAGTTGTGGCTTATCTTTCATCCATGGGATTTGTTAGAGGAAGTTCTTTTGCTGAAGCTACAATGTTATCTCTTGCTCAAGCTTCTACTGCAGGTGCTATGTTATTCTTAATTAGTACACCTCCCAATCTTATTGCTAAGAGAGTTATTGAGAATAGTATACCTGGAGTTACTCTAACATTTCTAGATTGGTTTATTGTAGGTGGTATTCATGCCATCATTGGTTTAATTGTTAGTTGGATTTTAGCTTTTAAATTGATTGGTGTTTCTTCTGTGGAAGTGAAATTCGATTATAAATTAATAGAGGAAAGAGTTAAATCTCTTGAACCTATGTCTCGTGGTGAGAAACTTGTTTTAATGGTGTTTTTCATAACGATATCTTTATGGCTTTTTCCCGGAATATTTATAATTTTATCAAATATTTATCCACAATTAAGTTTTATTGCTGAATCTTTTAAAAATCTGATTCCAGAAGCTTTTCCAGCTGTTCTCGCCATTTTCCTCCTTTGCTTTATTAAAGTTGATGATAGACCTTTATTGACTTGGGATGATTTTGAAACTGGTATAGATTGGAATGTTGTTTTTCTCTTTGGTGGTGGGATATCTATGAGTAAAGCTTTAATTGGAAGTGGTTTTTCTGAGTGGGTTGCTTTGTTAATGTCCAATTTTAGTTCTAATTGGATTGGGAATATTTGGGTTATTTCTGCTTTAAGTGCATTATTAGCTTTTATAATAACTTATCCTGCTTCAAATACTGCTGCTGCACTTATAGCATGTCCTCTAGCTGTTTCTTTAGCTAAGAGTGTTGGTGTTAATCCAATGGCTGCTGTTATTTCTGCTGCCTTAGCCTCCTCCATTTCTAGTGCACTTCCAAGCACCACCCCACCCATGGCTATCGTTTATGGTTCTGGTTATGTTAAATTATGGAATATGTTTAAAGTTGGCATGATCTCTGACATTATTAGACTTATATTACTAATAGTTTTAGAGCCTTATCTCGTTAATATACTATTGTTTTTAAAGGGTTTAGTTTAAAAATTGAATTATGAATTTGTATTTAGGGTTATTTGGTGTTGTCTATGTTTAAATATGATGTTATTGTTGTAGGAGCTGGTACTGCTGGTTGCTATGTTTCTCATTTATTGGCTAAGAAGGGTTTGAAGGTGGCATTACTTGAGAGAAAGGGATTTAATGATATTGGTTATAAAGTTTGTGGTGATGCTATTGGTAAACATCATTTTGATCATTTAGGTTTAAGTTATCCTAGTGGTGAAGAATTAGATTGTGTTTTTAATGGTGTTAGAATCTTCTCTCCCAATGAAGAATTTTCATTGATTGTTCCCGGCGAAGGTTTTGGTGTTAATCGTAAGATTTTTGGTAGAAGGCTTTTGAAGATGGCTTTAGATTCTGGTGTTGAATTATATCATTCTTTCCATGTTTCTAATCCAATTGTTAAAGATAATTTTGTTATTGGAGTTGAAGGGATTAATCATAATGGAGAAAAGGTTTCAATGAGTTCTAGTGTGGTTATAGATGCATCTGGTTTTTCATCTATTGTTAGGTCTAGGCTTCCCATGGATTGGTGGATTAATGAACCCATTAAAAATGAAGATATAAATATTTGTTATCGTGAAATCCTTGAGGTTAATGTTGATCTTGATACGAAATATGCAAATATATATCTATCTAAGAGGATTGCTCCAGGAGGATATTGGTGGGCTTTCCCAAAGAAGAGGAATATTGTAAATGTTGGTTTAGGTGTACAACCAATTGATAGAAATCTTAATCCAAGGGTAAATTACTATAAGTTCATAGCTTCTAAACCTGAATTTAAAGGTTCTAGAATTCTTGATTCCGGTGGAGGTATCGTTCCAACTAGGAGACCTATATATTGCCCCGTGGGTAATGGTGTTATAGCTATTGGAGATGCTCTTGCTGCATGTAATCCTATTCATGGTGGTGGTATAGGGCCTTCACTTATAAGTGCTAAGTATGCTGCTGAAGTTGTTTTAGATGCTTTAGCTTTAGGTAATCCTTCTATGGAAGCTTTATGGAGTTTTTGTTCTAAATATATTTTTGATTACGGTTTAAAACAAGCTTCCTTAGACATTTTTAGAATGTTCTTGCAAAAACTTTCGGATGAGGATCTCAATTTCTCATTTAAACATAATGTTATTTCTGGTGTTGACGTTGATGTTATTGGTAGAACTGGTGAATTGAATTTGAGTGTATTAGATAAGGTTGGTAGAGCTTTAAGAATGATTTCTAGACCATCTCTATTATATAGATTGAAGATTGTCGTTGATTATATGAATAAGATTAAAAACCTCTATAAATCATATCCAAATAATCCCAGTGAATTTTTATATTGGAGAAATAATGTGGAGAAATTGATTATGGAATTTAAAGAGCGAATTTCATAGTTCTACATAGCCTACTTCATCAATAATCTTTATCTTTGTTCCATATTTTTGCGAGAGCTTTTCCATGTCAGTTAATATCTTCTTTGCCTTTTCTCCAGTAGCTAGTATTGGTTTACCTCTATTAGCTCTATTCATAGATTGACATAGGTCTACTGGATATATCTTTATCTCTCTTAATCTAGTGTCTTCTATAGTTATGTATGCCAATATACTTTCCCAATATTCTTGTTTATCTGTAAACCATTTAAATCCCATAACCATTGACTCTGGAGTACCTCTTTCTCTTGCATCATATAGATCTGCTGGTGTTGCATCCCACTTTAACCCATATCTCTCATATAGATCTGCTGGCTGCTTTCTTATTAGATCGTTTTGGAATATGAAGTTTCCTAAGCTATAGAATATGGGTTTACCCTTGTATATCTCTATACCCCTCAATATATGTGGTCCATGTCCAATGAAAACATCTACACCTTCATCTATACATTTTCTAGCGAATTCTTCTATGAATGGTGCCGATTCTTCTAATGTTCTACCCCTTTCATGACTATGCATTGAGAATATCACGTAATCAGCCATTCTCCTAGCATCTCTTATTGCCTTTAAATTTCCCTCTAAATCTAATTTGTTTATTTCATATTTCACTTCGTATTTTGTGGATTTCTTAAATTTCTGCCCTAAGATCCTTATTTCTTCAGAATCTTCTTTTACCTCCAATCCCATTACTTTCGCTATGTTTATTAGATTTTTAAAGGCATCTTCTGGCACTTCTATGGTTACAGTATATCTTAGTGGATTTAATCCAGGTCTACCTTGAATATCGGGTCTCGCCTCTCCTGCCCTCGCCTCCATGGGGAATGATGATGCAGCCGAGATTAATGCCACTCTACCACTAGGTGTTTCAAGGTATTTTGGTTCTCTAGCCTCCCCTAAATTCATACCTACACCTGCATGGACTATGCCTACCCTATCAAGATTTTTAGATGTCTCTATAAGTCCAATTTCTCTATAATCCATGGCATGATTATTTGCTCTACTAACCATGTTAAAGCCCATCCATTTTAATTCATCTGCAATATAACTTTCATTTCCAGCATAAGTTCCCCCACTTTGTACTGCTGGATATCCCTTAAAATCATTTATCAATACTTCACAATTAGTAAATCTAACATCTGCAGACCTTATTATTTCCACTAGTTTTAGGAATCTTGGATTTGCATATGATGAGAGTCTTGTGGCTATGAATGAATCTCCAGTTGCCGCTATCCTTAAAATCTTATTATTGCTCATTAAGATCATAATTTATCTATGCATTATATCATTTATATAGGTTGTTTAAGATGCGTAATCTCTTTAAATATATTTCGATATTATATTTTGGTGAATCCTTTGAAGGGTTGGAATGGTCGAATTCTTAGAATTGATTTAAGTAAACGTAAAGCTGTTACGGAGAGTTATGATGTAGATCTAGCATTAAATTTCCTTGGTGGACGTGGATTTGCAATAAAAATTCTTTGGGATGAACTCCCAGTAGGTTTAGATCCTTTATCACCAATGAATAAATTGATTTTTGCTGCAGGACCATTAACTGGTCTTACTGTCGTTAGTACTGGGAAACTTGTTGTTGCAGCTAAAAGTCCATTGACTGGAGGTTATGGTGATGGAAATCTCGGCTCTAAAGCTGCTATACACCTTAGACGTTGTGGTATTGATGCTATTGTAATTGAGGGTTTAGCCGATAAACCTGTATATCTATACATTGAGGATGGACGTGTAGAATTTAATGATGCTACGGATCTATGGGGTTTAAAAACTTTTGATGTTGAAGAAAAGTTGAAGTCTATTCATGGTGATGAATGTGGAATTTTAAGTATTGGACCTGCAGGGGAAAATTTGGTTAAATTTGCAACTGTAGTTTCTCAAGAGGGTAGGTCTGGTGGTAGGCCTGGTATGGGTGCAGTTATGGGTTCAAAGAAACTTAAAGCTGTGGTTTTAAAGGGTACTGGTAATATACCTGTTCATGATGAAAAGAAGTTGAATGAACTTGGTAGAGAAGCTTCCAATTTCCTAATTAAATCTGAAGGTTATGATTTTTGGATTAGGCAGGGGACTATGGCTACTGTTGAATGGTGTCAAATGAATAGTACTCTACCTACATATAACTTTAGGGAGGGAGTTTTTGATTATGCTAAGAGTGTTGATGGATATGCTATGGAGAAATTTAAGAAGCTTAGGCGTGGTTGTCCAAATTGCGTTATGACTTGTGGAAATGTTATTGGAGATTATGAAGGTAAATTATCAGAATTAGATTATGAGAATGTTACAATGCTTAGTTCTAATATTGGTTTAGGGGATATACAGAAGGTTGGAGTATTAAATAGGATGTGTGATGAACTTGGATTGGACACTATATCTATGGGTAATGCTCTAGGCTTTATTATGGAAGCTTCTGAAAAGAAGCTTATAAAGGAGAAGGTTGAATGGGGTGATTTTGATATTTCAAAATCTTTGATTACTGATACTGCTTATAGACGTGGTTTAGGAGATTTCATTGCTGAAGGTGTTTATAGAATGTCTATGAAGATTGGCTTTGAATCTGAAGATTGGGCTATGCATATTAAAGGTTTAGAGGTTTCTGCATATGATTGTCATGCAGCTCCTGGTATGGCTCTTGCCTATGGAACTTCACCTATTGGTGCTCATCATAAAGATGCTTGGATTATTTCATGGGAAGTTAAAACTGGTAGGTTTGATTATAGTGAGGGTAAAGTGGATAAACTCATTGAATTACAGAGGATTAGAGGTGGAATGTTTGAAAGTCTTGTGACGTGTAGATTTCCATGGATTGAACTTGGATTAGATGTTAATTGGTACCCAAAGTTTCTTGAAGCTGCCACCGGGGTTTCCATGACTCTAAATGATATATTCACAGTTGCTGATAGAATTTACACTTTAATTAGAGCTTTCTGGATTAGAGAGTATGGTTTAAATTGGAGTAGGAAAATGGATACTCCACCAAAAAGATGGTTTAAAGAACCATTAACTAAGGGTCCGCTAGCTGGAAGTAAATTGGATTGGGATAAATGGAATTCCATGCTTGATCTTTATTATGCTAAACGTGGCTGGGATCTAAATGGGATACCAAAGAAGTCTACTTTGAAAGAACTTAAATTAGACTTCACTATAAAAACGTTGGAAGGAATTGTAAAACTTTCAGAGTGAAGAATATGATAAAATTGATTGCAATTGGATTTTTAACGAAATATATAAGTGGTGGTGTAATCGAATTCAAATTAGATTCTCCAAAGAAGCTTAAAGACATCATTAATATACCCTCTGATATTCAGAATAAAATAATAATATTGATTAATAATGTTGCTGGAAATTTGGATTCCATAGTAGATGATGATGATACTGTAGCATTAATGCCAATCATAGGTGGAGGTTAATTAAAAAAGGTTTATATTTTATCTATTTATTTACACTTTTTAGTATGAATTTTAAAGGAAAAAGGAGGAATTGTAAGTTTATATTAAGTTTTTCATTGATATTTGGCGGTCTTTTCTTCTACTTAATACCATCATCATTTTTTCCTTATAACATAAAATTTAGTTTACAGGTACGTCCTGAACTTGAAATTAATGGTAAAATTATAGAGGAAAATTTTTACTCATTTCGTACGTCTTGTGTTAGTCTTAGTCCATATATTGATAGAGGAGCATACATTTATTGTTATATTGATTCTTCTAAAAATTTTTCAAAGGTAGTTTATGGTAATCCATCAGCAGTCCTTCTACTTCATCATCTAAATAGGAGCAGTGTTAAGTTGTATATACATGTGAGTTATCTCTTCAGCATTAACCCTGACTCTATAGGTTTAGTTAAGTTATCTGAAATCAATATTGAATCACTTTCATACATGTTTAAAATTATTTTGATAAAAGATGGCATGGAAGCAGAAGTATATAGGCTTGAACTTAGTACATCCGGTGATAATTTAGAATTTAGATATTTAAGTTTTGATTTGATGCAGATCGAAAATAAAATGAATATTACACCCCCCTACACTTTGATCTGTAAAGGGGGGATTAGATATGATGTTTCAACTATTGTTAATGAATATTATGTTGAATCTGAAGAAATATCCTTTTGGGATTTGACTATCGATTATAATTCTCTGAGGATAGAGTGTTATCATTATGCACTGCATTATCCAATAATGGATATTTATGTTCAGAATCGTTTGATTAAAAGCATTTTGGATAATCATGTTAATGTAATTATTTCTATAATTGGATTACTCTTTCTATTAGGGACATTATTTAAGTATGATTAAATTATTTTGATTGTAGATGAGATTACTGTGATTTTATCAAATTTATGAAACATTTTTATTTATACAAAATATTTTATTTTTGGTGTACATTTTGTCTAAGAAGTTTACTTGGCTTGAGAAATTGGAGCTTTATGTTCCTGGCTTTAGTGGTTATAAGAAGAGGGAGCTTATACGTGAAGATGATAGACTTCTAAGAAATTATTTAGTTAAGCTTCTTACTGATGCTAAAAATTATTTGGAGGATGCTGCATCTATTATAAGTGAATTTGATTTTACCTTAGCGAGGAAAATTAATGTTTTGGCTTCCAATGTTAGGTTGATTTGTGATAAATTAAAGTTTGCAGAATCTGGTTATGCTCCACATTATAATATTGTTAAAGTTGATATCCTTGATTTAGAGAGGATGAAGAGTTGTGATGAAGAACTTGTATCTATAGTTAATGATATACTGGATTTATCTAAGAGTATTAGAGATTCAGCTTCTACTTCAACTATTAAATCTGAATTGATTAGTAAGATAAACGATAATATAGCTAAGGTTAATGATGTTTTAGATAAGAGGTTTAAAATTTTGAGGGGTATGTAGGAGGTGTTTTAATGGCGAATATTTTCGGTAAGGGTGTTGGTAAGATTGCTAGAGCTTCTGGTTTGAAGCCTAAGTTGATTGAATGGGTTAATCCAGGTGATACTGAGATAGTTTGGAAGTATCCTGATGAAGTTATACCTTGGGGTAGTGTAGTGGTTGTTAAAGAATTTGAGAATGCATTATTCTATCGTGATGGAAAGCTTTATGGTGTTTTGGGTGCTGGTAGACATGTATTGGATACTCAGAATGTCCCATTCCTTGGTGGATTAGTAGAGGGATTATATGGTGAAAACATATTCAGATGCATGATAATATATATTTCATTAAGACGTTTTCAAGGTAAATTTGGTGGTAGAACTCAAACTATTGAACTTGCACCATTACTCTTCCATGGAAGCTTCTATTTTAGAATTGAAGATCCAAGTTTATTTGTAAATAAGGTTGTTGGTCCACAATCTGTTTTTACAACTGATGAATTAAATGATTATTTGAGGGGATACTTTAATAGTAAAATAATGGCTTTTCTAAGCTCCACAAGTATTCAAGATGTTTATATGAAGCAAACAGAAGTTACTGAACGTGCAACCATGATTCTACGTAGAGATTTTAAAGAAATTGGTGTTTCCCTTGAAAGTATTGTTTTTGAGGGTATTGATACTGAAGGTCCTTGGCGTGATAGATTATTCTGGATGATGCGTGGTGGAGTTCAAACAGGCTATGTTTTACAAATGGAAACTGTAAAGGAGGTTGCTAAGGAAATTGGTAAGAGTCCTGGTGCTGGTATTGGAACTGGAATGGTTATTATTCCACCATTAATGCAGCCTCCACCGCCAGTTCAAGTTCCTACAGCACAACCAACACCTACAACTGCACCTATTGCTCCAGCAGCATTTGCAGTATGTCCATATTGTGGTAAGCAAGTTCCATTGGGAGCTAATTTCTGTCCATATTGTGGTAGAAAGGTTAAATGGTGTTCAAAATCTCATATATCCACTGAAGATGCAAAGTTTTGTACAATATGTGGTGAAGAATTAAAGTAGATAAAGCTTGGGAAATATTATGTCATCTAATGTTGCTATAGAATTTAAATGTAAGAATTGTGGTGGAAAACTAGATGTTACACCTGAAACTTTAGTAGCTATATGTAGTTATTGTGGTACTCCAAATTGGTTTGTAGAATCTAGTGAAGAGATAATGATTGTTCCATCAGTAAGTAGAGATGAGATTTTAAAGAGTTTCCTAACTAGAGTTTCTGAAGATTTTGATTTAAAACGAATTGCAGATAAAATTCAAATTGTAGAGGTAGCTGGCTTTTATATTCCATTTTATTTCTTCTCCATTAAAGTTGAAGGATTTTATGAAGGTTGGAAAACTGAGAGGGTTGTGGAATCCCGTGGTAGAAGTGTTCAAACTAGAACTAGGAGGAGAAAGGTTTCTGAAAGATTCTCATCAATTTTGAAAGTTCCAATTTTAGGTAGACGTAGTGCAGAAGATTTTTCATTAAATGAATTAGCTTCACATTACAAGTATAGTAATCCTAAGGCTGTGCCCATTAGTGATTTTAAGAATTTTAGAGATCTTAAGATGACTTTTCTACGTTCTGAAATTGGTGTAGATGAAGCTTCTATGATTGCTAGAGATGATGCTGGAGATATTATGCGTAGTAAAATTTCTTCTAAAGTTGATGAATTAACAAAATTTGTTTGTAGCACTAAAATACTTGAGAAATCACCAATAATACTTTTACCATATTGGTATGTCATTTATAGTTATGGTGATTCAATATATAGAGTTGCTTATGCTGGTTGGGATAAACATATGCTTTTAGCTCAAGAACCTGTTATGATATACCATAGACTACAATATTTTGCTGGAGTATTATCTGGGTGTTTAATTTCTGCTTTTGGATTTACTTCATTATTCAGTTGGGGTGTAGATCCCATTTTTAGCATTCTTGGGTTAATTGCTGGATGCATTGTTAGTTGGTTTTTTGGTAAAAAACTTGTTAGTGATGTTAGAATTGAGGGGGTTAAACTTTGAATTACACATGTAAGAATTGTGGGGGAAATTTTAATGTTCCTGAAGGTGTAACCGTTGTTACATGTCCATATTGTGGTTTTACAGTGAATATTGGTATTGGAAGGCTTGATGTTGAACACTATTTTTATCCAGCAATTTATGATGCTCAAAGAGCTTATGAACGATTAAAATATATTTTATCTAGACAGTTTGGTGTTCCTAAGGATTTTAGTTTACAATTGAATTTGGTTAATAGAGTTTTACATTATATTCCTTTATATGTGTTTTATGTTGAAGGTAAAGCTCATGGTAGTGGAATAGATGTTTTGGAAGTTGATTATCTAGCTTTACCCGCATTTAAGATTTCTCCAATACCAATACCACAAGAATATATGTTTCCAGTTAGAGGTAAAGTTTACTTTAAACCTCAAATAATTAGAGATGCTGTATTTTATTCACCAACAATCTCTAGGGATGAACTTGAAAATATTGCTAAATCAAAACTTTATCTTAGATTTTCTAGGGAGCTTGATCTTTCTGGTAGAAGTATTGAAGCTAAGATTGATAGTAGATGTGATGGACTTGTACACTATCCAATATGGGAATTTAAATATAGCTATAGGGATTACTCCTTTAATGGATTTGTTGATGCAGTTAATGGTGAAGTTCTATATGGGCAATATATTGTTTCAACTTTCCATAGGACATTTTCATTTTCCCTTGGTATTGGATTAATATTTGCTGGCGGTTTTGTAGGGTTAATTTCTGGTTTAATCTTTTCAATGCCCATATTAGGGTTTATTGGTGGTTTAATTCCATCCTTCGCTGGTGCTATTCCATTATTTATGAAGAGTGCATATAAAGTTCAAACATATTCTTTAAATGTTTTTGGTAAATCTAAGAGGGATGAGAGTTTAAGTAAAGAGTTATTGGATGTTATGAAATTTATTGGTAAAATCGGAATATAATTTCCAATTTTAGATAAATTTAAATCTTTATATTTAGTATCTAATCATCATTGTTTAAGCGATGTATATGATTTGGATGAAGATTATATTACTTGGTTTAGCTCATGCACTTAATCATAGCTTTCTATTAGCTATACCTGTACTACTTAATGATATTTCTAAATCACTTGGAATTGAGATTTATGATATGGGTTATGTGATTTCTTTATCCTATTTCCTTTATGGTTTTGGATCTATATTTGCTGGACCTCTATCCATGAAGTTTAAAAGTGGGCAGATAATTTTCCTTAGTTTATTTCTTTCTGGGGTTTTCATGATACCTCTACTATTTAATTTAAATGTTTATCTTTTTGCATTATTTCTAGCTTTAAATTCTCTTTGGGCTAGTCTTTATCATCCAATAGCTAATAAATTGATTTCTGAAGATTATCCTGAAGATATGGGTAAAATTATGGGTTTACATGGTTTAGGTGGAAGTTTTTGTTCTGCTTTTATACCAATCATATCTGTTTATATTTCTAATATTCTTAATTGGAGGTTTTCTCTCGTTACTTTAGGTATTGCTTCCATGATTATTTCATTGGCATTTTATGGTGGTGGCTCTATAAATGTTAATTTTAAATCGAAAATACATATTCCTTATGGTAGAATTAAATGGATAATTCTCTTCTCAATTTTTCTAGGTTTATCTTCCCGTGGTTTAGAACTATACCTACCTTCACTACTTATATTTAGAGGTTTTGATACTTCCAATGCTGCTTTAATAATGTCTCTATCTCTTCTTGCTGGAGTTTTAGGACAGATTTTTGGAGGTTATATTGCTGATTATTCCAACTCTATTAAAGCTCTTTTAACAAGTTTTATAATGGTTTTCATAAGTTTAATGTTTATAGTATTTGGTGGTGGAAACAATATATTTACATTAATTGGAGTTTTACTTTATGGTTTTTCATTCTATGCGCATCAACCCCCATCCACAAAACTTCAAAGTGAACTTGTGGATTTAGAAGCTAGGGGATATGTTTATGGATTATTCTTTTGCATAAATTTCTCTTTAGGTTCTGCTTCATCAGTTTTAACAAGTTTTCTCGCAAATATTTATGGTTTAGATTTCTCATATATGTGTTTATCAATTTTCGTTTTCATATCATTATTAATCATCTTCGTTATGTTCTTTGAGTATTCAAAATTGTATGGTAATTAATTATATTTTGATTTAGAATGGTAATGGTTATTAATTTTAGTATGCTATGTTTATTGGTGTTAAAATGTTAATAGTATCCTTCTCCACACCTGATTTAAATAGGGCTTCTTCAGGACTTTTAATAGATGATATTATTGTAGATTTGAATGCTGCTTATCAGAGGCTTCTCTTAGATAAAGGTTTTAGCGCTATTGAGGCTAAACGTAGATCATATAAAATTATGCCTAGAAACATTATGTCTCTTATAAATAGGGGTTTAGATATAGTGCCATTGCTATATGAAATCCGTGATTATTTAAAGAATTTTATTGGTGTTAAGGGTGTTACATATAATTTGAATGAAGTTAAACTTCATGCTCCAGTCCCCAATCCAGGTAAACTTATGGGTATAGGATTGAATTATAGACGTCATGTAGAGGAAACAGGATCTAAGATTCCTAAAGCGCCTATTGTATTTACTAAGGCTGTAACTTCAATTATTGGTCCTTATGATGATATAATTCTTCCTAAAATCTCTAATCAAATTGATTTTGAAGGTGAACTCGTAATAGTTATTGGTAAGAAATGTAAATATGTATCTCGAAGTGAAGCTTTAAATTATGTTTTAGGTTACACGATTGCAAATGATGTTACAGCTAGAGATATAGAATTTATGGATTCAATTCATCAATTCTTTAGAAGTAAATCTCTTGATACATTTTGCCCAATGGGTCCTGGAATATTGCTAGGTGACTTTGTCAATGATTGGAGGAAGTTTAGGATTAAAACTATTTTAAATAATGTTGTTATGCAAGATTCATATGTGGATGATATGATTTTTGGAGTTGAAGATTTAATTAATCATTTATCGCAGGATATGACTTTAATGCCTGGTGATGTTATATTGACTGGTACACCTAGTGGTGTTGGTTTTAGAAGGAATCCACCAGTATTCCTTAAAAGTGGCGATATTGTTGAAGTTAATATTGAAGGTATAGGATTCATAAAAAATTATGTGAAATAGTATTTTTAACATAAATTTTAATATATTTATCACTTTCTATGGGAAAGTTTAAATAAATCCTATTATCCAATATTATAGTTTAGGTGCTTCTATGCCTGAAATTGCTTGTTTAAATTGTAAGTATGCAGAGTTAAATAGAAGTGAAATATCGCCGAACAATTTGTTTGTAAGGTGTAATAAAGGGAATTTCAATGGAAAATGGAAGTTCATGAGGATTGGCAGAGATAGCCATAATTGCAATATGTTTGAACCTAAATAAATAACCATTAATACAACATTATACATATAATTTTTTGGTGAAGATTTTGAAGGCATTTATCTCCGTGGATTTAGAGGGTATGCCATACATAGTTACACCAGCACAATTAAGTATTAGAGGATCATTGTATAAGGAAGCTAGAGATATAGCTACAAAAGTGACAAATATTGTTTGTGATGAACTCCATAAATGTGGATTTGATGAAATTATTGTAGCTGATAGTCATGGGCCTATGGTTAATCTACTTGTGGAATCTATACCAGAATATGTTGAAATTATTAGAGGATTTCCAAGACCATTGAGTATGATAGCTGGTTCTGAAGGTTGTAATGCAGCATTATTTTTAGGTTATCATGCAAAATATGGTACTCCACTTTCCACTTTTGACCATACATATAGTGGTGGAACTATCAGGGAAGTTAAAGTTAATGGAATTCCAGCTAGTGAATTCTTATTGAATGGATATGTTTTAGGTGAATTTAATATACCATTAATTCTCGTGGCTGGTGAAGCTAAATTAATTGAAGATGATGTTAAGATTTTTACACCTTGGGCTGAAGCTGTGGTTTTGAAGAATTCCTTAAGTCGTGTTTCAGCTAAAAGTCCAAGTATTTCTAAAATTGAATTGGAATTGAGATCTGCTGTTAAGAAGGCTGTGGATAAATTTAATAATGGTGAAGTTAAACCTTTGAAACCTAAACATCCCGTGAGATTTGAAGTAACTTTTCTTGCAAGTCATTTTGCTGATGTTGCAGCTTTAGCTCCAAATGTTAAGAGGATTGATGGATTAACTGTGGAGTATGTTTGTGAAGATATGCTTTCCGCATATAAACTATTTGAACTTTTAATTCTAGCTGGTTCTGCTGTTGCCAACATATTGCAGAGAGATGCTGGTTAAATAATTCATTTAATCTTTTTTGGGTTTAATATTAAATTATAAAAATAGTGGTTTATTTATTGATGATTATATCTTTATTTCCCTTCCAATATTGCTTTCTAATGCTTTTTGATATACTTTTAGTGCTGTTGCTGCATCTTGTATTGCTAATCCCACTGATTTAAATAATGTTATTTCATCATCACTTTCCCTTCCAGGTTTTATTCCAGCTACTATTTCCCCTAATTCTGCATATATATGTTCTTTTGTTATTTCCCCCTCGTTTAATGGTATTATTATTTCTCCAGCCTCTTTTAAGCATGCTTCATAGGAATCTACAACTACCTTACTCCTCTTTATAGTGGTAGTATCTAATTCTCTAGCATCTGGAGTGTGTGCACCTATACCATTTATATGTGTTCCATTCTTTAACCATTCTCCATTGAATATTGGTGTTTTCGATGTTGTAGCTGCACAGATTACTTCACTTTCTTCCACGAGCTTTTTTGGATCATCTACAACTTTCACATTTATCCCAAGAATTTTAGACATTTCGTCAGCATACTTCTTAGCTACCTCCATTCTTATATCGTATACATATGCTATTTCTATTGGTCTAACTTTGCATACCGCTATTAATTGTGTTCTGGCCTGTACTCCTGCACCAAATATTCCAGCAGTTTTAGCCTTTTTCTTTGCTAGATATTTTGTGGCTACTCCACTTGCTGCTCCAGTTCGCATAGCTGTTATATATCCTCCATCCATTATTGCTAATAGTCTTCCAGTTTTTGCTTCATTTAATAGTATTGTTGCTTGTGTTGTTGGTAATCCATATTTATAGTTTTCTGAGTGTACCGATACTATTTTGACTGCTAATGCATCTGTTTCTTCTATGTATGCTGGCATATAGTATATGATTCCATTGTATTTTTTAAGTGGAATATTGCTTCTAATTGGCATTATCACTTTCTTTAATGATAAGTTTTTGAAGGCTTTTTCCACTTCTTCTATTGTTTCTTCCATTGTCAATATCTTCTCTACTTCTTCCCTACTTATTACTAAAACCATTTGAAATCACCAATAATATTATATCACTTAATATTTTAATGATTTTATATTATTGTTGATAGAATTATTGGTATTATTAATGTTATTATTAAACCATGGTATAATGCCAATATCATTTCTTCTTCTCCAAATTCTTTTACAATTATTGGTAGTGTTGTATCCATTGTTGTAGCGCCACCTATAATTACTCCAGCTTTTTTAAATTTTCTTGGTAGTATTGGTGTTATTATGATGGTTGCTGCCTCTCTAAGCATATTACTTGCAAATGCTATAGCTCCATAATATGGATTTAATTTTAATGTTAGGTATGCTCCTGTAAAACTATACCATCCCATTCCAAGTGATATTGCCAATACAATTCTAGTGTCTATGTTTAGTATTTTTGAAGATATTATTCCTGCTATTATTGATGAGATTATTGTTATTATTGGTAGATGTAATTGATTCTTTAATTTCTTAATTGATCGCATTATATCTTTATACTTTAATCCAACTTCTATCCCTATTTGCAATATTAATATGAAGAGTATTGAATCTAATGCTTGTATTAATATGCCAATTCTCTGATTTAATACTCCAATTACTATACCGCTTATTAATGTTAGTATTATGTGTATTGCCCTCATACTATTTTCTCCATATGCTTTTCATTACTTCAATTATTATTGGGATAATTATGTTTAGAATTGTTATTACTATTATTATGGTTATTGCTTCAATTTTTATGGAGGTTGATTCTACACCTATTCCAACGCCTATTATAAACACTAGTATTAACAGTGTTATTGTTGTACTCTTTTCAATAATCTCCTTTCTTTTATAATAGCCTTTTTTACTAATTAGATATCCTATCAATACCCCTATTATAATGGATATGTATATATTTGACATTTTAATTCACTTGTAAAAACTTGTAAAAAGAGGGTTTGATTATTTAGTTTTTGCTGCTTCTATTAATGCTTTAAATATTTTTATCATTTCACTATCCCACATCCATTCTGGATGCCATTGCACTCCAATTACAAATTTATCTCCAATATATTCTATTGCTTCTATTACTCCATCATCTGCCCATGCTGTAGCTTCAAAACCTTTAGCAACATCTTTTACTGCTTGATGATGAAAACTATTTACTCTTAAAACTTCTTTATTGAATATTCTGTAGATTTTTGAATCCCTCTTTAATTTTACTGTATGTGTTGGATAATTGGGTGGTACTTCTGTTCCAGTGGTTGTATGCCATGCATGTCTAATGGAATTTGGTATTTGTGTATTTATATCTTGATATAATGTTCCATTGAAAGCTACATTTAAAACTTGGATGCCTCTACAAATCGCTAGTAGTGGTTTCCCCTTCTCCACAGTTTTCCTTGCTAATTCTATTTCAAATTTATCTCTTAATGGATTTATCTGCCCCATTTTTGGTATTGGTATTTCTCCATATAGGTATGGGTCTATGTCTGGTCCACCACTCAATATTACTGCATCAATTCTATCAAGTATCTCTTCAATGCTCATATTATATGTTGGTGGTATTATTATTGGTGTTCCACCTGCAATTTCAATGGATTTAATATATGCTTCACTAATACTATATGTATTTCTAGTCCAATCGTATGCTGCACTAACCCCAACTATAATCCTCACATTTACCACTTATCATAGTAAAAGTTAAAGGTTACTTAAATGATTTATTTCTATGTTAAGGTTGATTTTATGAGCATCCGTAAATATTTGATTTTAACTCCTGATGGTAGAGAGCTTGATCCATTTAAAGTTTCTCTTAAAGAATTTAATGAAGATTTTAGGGTTATAGTTAGAAAAGAGGCTTTAAAGGAAGAGGTTGGTAGAGGAGCTTCTAAAATTCATGGTTATCTTAAGAGGTTTGGTTTTGAATGGGAGGAAAATTCTGATTATGGTCATATGCGTTTTGGCCCATATGCAACTTTGATATTTGATCTTGTTGCTGAGGCTGCTCGTAAAGCCGCAAGAGATTTAGATTTACCTATAGTTGAAGTTAGAGGTACTGCATTCTTTGATTTAAATGTAAGTGCTGTTTCTGAGCATGCAAAACTTTATGGTGATAGACTTTACATTGTGGAGAGTGATAAGGGTAAATTGGTTTTGAGGTATGCTGCATGTCATCAACAATTTTCTATGATTAAAGATTGGCATTTTTCATATAGGAATCTTCCATTTGGCGCTCTTGAAATAGCTGATTCCTATAGGTTTGAGCAAAGTGGTGAAGTAGAATTATGTTTTAGGCTTAGAAGATTTTTCATGCCTGATTTACATGTCTTCACTAAAGATGTTCGTGAAGCTATGGATTGGTTTATGAAGATTCATAGGAAAATTATGGAAGAAGCATCTAAAGTTGGTAGAACTTATGAGATTCTAGTTAATGTTGTTAATCCAGATGAATATATTTTGAATAAGGGGTTGATATTGGATTTAGCTAAAGATGTTGGTAAACCTATTTTGGTTTGTATTTATCCGGCTACTGGATTGAATTATTATTGGACTGTTAACGTTGAGTATATGATTGTTGATATTGCTAAGAGGCCTAGGGAGATAGCTACTGTACAAATAGATATTGGAAATGCTAAGAGATTTGGTATAAAGTATATGGGTGAAGATGGTTTAGAGCATAATCCCATAATTTTGCATACAGCTATACTTGGGAGTATTGAACGTTATATATACATGCTTTTTGATACAGCGCTTAAGATGGAGAAACCTATGCTTCCATTTTGGATTTCTCCAGTACAGGTTAGAGTAGTACCTGTAGATAAGAGGAATCTTAATTATGCTATTAGGGTTTGTGATGAATTGAGTTCACATGGATTTAGAGTTGACATTGATGATACTGATAGATCTGTTTCTAGGAAGATTGTGGATGCTGAGAGAGAATGGATTCCATATATAGTGGTTGTTGGAGATAGAGAAGAAGCTGAAGGTACTGTTAATGTTAGGTATAGGAAGACTGGTGAGCAATATGAGATTTCCCTTAATGAATTTCTATCTAAACTTGATAGTGAGTCTATGGGTTATCCGAAGAGGATTGGATATTTCCCGAAATTCGTTTCTAAAAAACCCGGCTTCATAACCTATTAATCTAATTAAGAGTTGATTCTACTTGATGAAATTGAATTATCCATTTATTTATAGGGCAGTATTCTTAAAGAGATTAAATAGATTTAAGTGTCTAATTAATGTTGATGATGTGATTTATTCTGCACATATACATGATCCTGGGAGACTTAATGAATTACTTAAGCCAGGGGTTGAAGTTCTCGTTAGACCACATTTAAACATTAATAAAACGGATTACTATCTTTTTGCTGTCCACTCTATTGATGGATGGGTTTTAGTGGATTCTGCTCTTCACAATGATATTTTCATTTGGATTTTAAATTCCGGTTTTATCCCTGATTTAAATGGTTTTGAAATTGTTAAGAGGGAGTATAAGTTTATGGATAGTAGGTATGATTTCCTTTTGAAATCTTCAATGGGTGGAAAGTGTTTATTGGAGGTTAAGGGTTGTACACTTGTGGTTGATGGTGTTGCAATGTTTCCAGATGCGCCTACAATTAGAGGTAGAAGACATGTTTACGGTTTAATTGATGCTTTAAGGAATGGTTATGATGCTATGATAGTTTTTCTTATAACACATCCTGGGGCTAGAGTTTTTAAACCCAATTGGGTTGTTGATGAAAGTTTCTCAAAGTCTTTATTGGAAGCTTATGAAACTGGTGTTAAGATTCATGCTTGTAAAACTTTTTTATTGGTTGATTCCATGAGTTTAACTTGGGGTGGAAATATTCCAGTGATCCTCGAATAATTACCAATCATCAATTGAACTTATATTAAACATCTTCTTTGGAAACATAGCATTAAACATTCTTAAAACATAATCATTCATCTTAAACTCAATGATATAATCCTCTTTTAACAATTCTTTAAAACTCTTAATTCCATAGATTAACTTTGTAATTCCATCCCTTGTGAATTCAATATGATTTTCAGCGTTTTCATCATCAGAAAAATTAATTTCATCACCCACAATCTCCATTTTAGTTTTTCCATATGGGGTTCTAATACATATTTCGGTTTCAATTTCATTTTCGAAATTCTTTAATCTATCTTCCAATTCAGGTTTTAATTCTTCAAATAATCTCCTTTGATCAGTTATGTAATCCATATATATTGCTCCCTTCATTTCCTCAAAATATTTCAATACATTTTTAGGAAGATAATTTCTCGGAATCCTTAATACGAAGAGTTTTACATCCTCTGATAATAATCTACTCAATATCTCCCTAAAAACCATAATTCTATTCAAGGGATTCTTCGCCATAATCTCAAGTATTAAACCCGTCTTATTTAACCATCTACTTCTTAAAGCCTTTAAACCATTAAATGCTAATGCATATCCAACAATATTCCCATTTTTCTTAACCATAATCCTAATTCCCGCAGTTTTATCTTCATAAAAGAAGCTTTGATGATATGTTTTCTCTATAATCTTCTTAACCCAATAATCCATGGATCTATAACAAGATCCATTAATCCTTCTACTACATTCTTCATACATCTTCATAACATACCCTAAATTACCCATATTGATTTCTTCAATTTCCACATCTTCTTCTGGTAAAATCTTCAATGTCTTTTCAGCCCTCTCCCTAGTTCCAATGTATTCACACATAAATGTTGTATCAGCATAACCCATAGCTCTATAAACCCTATATCCTTCACCACCATATCCAGTGAATAATGATGATATAGGCCATCCATTTCCTCTACATATTTCAATGGCCATAGATAATAATTTCGTAGCTATCCCCTGTCTCCTATAATCTGGATGCGTAGATACATTAGCTATCCCTCCACAATCTAATATACTCTTGTTAATTCTAATCTTTCTATGCATCAATTGTATATGTCCAACTATTTTACCACCATTCTCTGCCACCAATGCATTTTCCAGTTTAAATCCATCATCATCTTCACAATAATCAAGCCAATCTTCAACACTTAACCCCCAAGAATTAAAACTTCTAAAACAAATCTTCAATAAATCCACTATACCCTTCTCATCTCCACTAACGTATCTCCTAAAATTTACACACATGTCTATTACCATCCCAGAACATCGACTTCCATAAACATATTTATCTTAGTTATCAGAAATATTTATTTGGCGATGAAGATAGCTGGTAAAACTGAAGTGTGAAGAGTGATACCAGAGCTGAGCCAAAAACCCTTTATAGTTTATATTAGATAATCATTTAAGGTGAATTTAGATGCCTGTAGTCCATGTATACATGTGGGCTGGTAGAACCCCTGAAGTCAAAGAGAAAATAATTAAAGGGATAACAGA
>Ga0209394_1000146_pt1 | contig 67907 bp, 65 predicted proteins | sample JNZ201metaG_FD_184122 | JGI IMG/M metagenome (GOLD analysis project Ga0209394, IMG submission 184122) | Hot spring microbial communities from Jinze hot spring, China to study Microbial Dark Matter (Phase II) - JNZ 20120812A (SPAdes) (version 3) ...
ATACCCTTAGGACCCAAAGAGCTCCTAACAGCCTCAGCAATAACCCTAGCAGCCATAATATTATTATGCTGAGCCTCCCTACCCCTACTCCTCGTAGAACCCTCCTTCAATATCAAGACAGGGATTCTACCAGTAACAGCCGCCATACTCAACACTCCCTCAAACCTACTTAAGCATAGCATACTCAAATAAACATCTTTTTATATACTTTTCGATGAAGATATTTCTCTTAACCTTATTAATAATATGCAAGCCTTTTATCTCTTAAAGCCTATCCAATATATTGTGTGATGAATGTTGGCAATTAGAGATCTGGAGTCTAAGACGATTCGCTTTGAAAGTCTGCTGCAGAGAATTTCAACCGAAATATTGGCCAACGTCTCATATGAAAGAGTTTCCCCGGAAGAGTTACTGGCCAAATCAGAGACCGATGTAAGTGATGCAAAGAAATTAGCTGAGGAAATGAAGGACATTATGCTCCTCCTTAAGCCTGAAAGAGCTTCCTCAGTGAGGAGGGCTCAGAGAGAGTTTGCGCACTCGATAAATAGCTTCTTCGAAGTTTTGAAGAAGCGAAGTGAGACGCGCCAAAACGTGTCAAAACAAGCGCTGGACTACTTGAGAAAGGCTGTCACAGAAGGGCAGGAATTTGTCGAGTTAGCCAGAAGCATCATTAAAGATCCCTCAAAAATGATCCTTGAAATATTGAGGCTTAAAGAGATCAGCGAGGCAAAAGATTATCTCTCGAAGGTTTCTATTCCAGAAACAGTTTACGCTAGACTTGAATATCTTCGAAAAAGCATTGAAAATCTTAGAATGAGCTTACTTCGGCTTGAACAATCAGTTCAGGAGTTTCTTAAACAGTTGAATAGAGTTGAAGAGGAGATATTAAAGTTTCAGCAGGCTTAATGGAAATTAGATATTTGAGATTTGGTGTCTGAATATGGCTATGGTGGATATAACCGGCAAGCCTGAAGTATATCGTGAAGCCACGGCAAGCGGACGGATAAAATTAAGAGCTGAGACTGTGAAGTTGATTAAGGAGAGAAAGATTGAGAAGGGTGATCCGTTATATACGGCCAAGATATCGGGCATATTGGCGGCTAAGAATACCCCCATGCTAATACCGCTTTGCCACCCGATCGCCATAACAAATGTTAATGTGGACGTGAGAATCATTGACGAAAATACTATTGAGGTTGAATCAACGGTTAAAACCCAAGCTCAAACAGGCGTAGAGATGGAGGCATTAACCGCAACAGCGGTCGCATTACTAACAATATGGGACATGGTTAAACAATACGAAAAAGATCAGGAGGGGCAATATCCATATACGTTGATTCAAGATATACGAGTCATTAGAAAGGTGAAGGAGTAATTGAGCGAAACAGTGCTTAAGCATAAGTCTGAGGCCCCAAAAACATTAAATTTTGCGGTAATAACTTGCAGCACGTCCCGCTATAAAGAGTATATTGAGACTGGTAGGATAAATGATTTGAGTGGAGACATAATAGTCCAGATACTTAGGGAGAATGGGCATAGGGTGACTCTACGGAAAATAGTTACAGATGATAGGGAGACAATTCAGAAGACTGTTATGAGAGCCTTAAGGTCACGTAAGGTTGATGCGATAATAATATCCGGTGGGACAGGAATAAGCCCTAGAGACGTAACCATAGAGGCTGTTAGACCGCTGCTTGAGAAGGAGCTTCCCGGCTTCGGCGAAATCTTCAGGCTGCTTAGCTATCAGAAAATAGGCTCAGCGGCGATTTTAACGAGATCTATAGCTGGTGTTTCTGGGGGGAAAGCCATATTTTGTCTACCCGGATCTCCTCAGAGCGCATCCTTGGCACTTAAAGAGATAATATTGCCTGAGGTTGGGCATATAGTAATGCATGCTCGTGAATAACTTAAAATTCTCAATTTTACCCTGACATGCTTAAGATGTAGGATACCATCTCATCAGTGAGGTTCAGCCATCTCGCTATTCTCTTACCGACCTTAGGGTTATTCTGAAGAATTATCCGTAGATATGGTAGAACCTCAACTATTGCGCGTGAGGATGATAGATGACACTTCTTCCCAATCCTCTTCCCAATCTCTTCAAGCATCTCCCTCTCCTCCTTAGTGGCAGACGCGATTTTTATACGCTCAGGGAACTTGAAGGGCACCCATCCTGAAGCCTTTCTACTCCATGAGAAGGCTACTCCAGCAGTCATCAGGTCGATAATGTAGCGTAGAAAAGACCAGTCTCCAGTCTCCTTAAGGGCCCCACGATAAATATCTGCCTTGGCTAAGGCATCCATTGCGGCAGCGAGCTCGGGCGGATTCTTGATGTGATATGGAATGTTCTCATATATCCACTCAAAGAGCATGTCTACGTCTACATCAGCCATGTTCACAGCGCTCTTAGCCGAGGAGGCACTTTTAGCGTAGAAAATCATTCTTAGAACATTAAATATTTCCTCCTTCCTGTCGCGTGCAGCCAGCCAGGAGACATCTTCATAAGTTAGTCTACTTCTACCCTGCGCCAACGCCTGAAGATCTAGGATAGCTGATCTAATATCTCCACTACTCCTTTCCGCTATAAACCTCAAAGCCTTCTCATCGGCGACAATACCCTCCCTAGCGCATATTCTAGCCAAGTGCCTAGCAACCTCGGTTACAGAGAGCCTTTTGAATTCAACTAGTAGGCAGAGGTTTCTTAGAGGAGCGAACCTTGGATCATAAGCGTCATTAGCGATTAATATAACTGGCACCCTCGTATTCTTTATCACATCTATTATAGCAGCTAGCCCGCCGGTGTCAGCTGAGCCAGTTATACCGTCTACCTCATCAAACACTATGATCTTACCCCGACCAAACAATGAGCCATACTGTGAAGCCCTCCCAGCGAAGCGCCTAACATTCTCCTCAGTTCTATAAGTACTTGCATCAGTCATAACTAACTCCATGTTCAGATCATTTGCCAGCGCCTCAACCGTTGCGGTTTTGCCAACTCCCGGCGGACCATATATGAATAGTGCTCTCTTCTCCGGTATACCCTTCTTCCAAGAATTCATCCACTCAAGAATCTTCTTTTTCGCCTCCTCGTTCCCTATAATTTCTGATAAAGATCTAGGTTTATACTTTAAAGTCCATGGGATATAGGGTGAGGAAGACATGGGATGGCGCAGCCTCACTTGGCCCCTTTCTTCATCTCGTAGCCAGCCTCAACAAGCTTAGCGAGCAGAGCACTGAGCTGCACCTCTTCAGTCGCCCCTCGAACAAGCCTATAGTCTACTTCGCCAATAAAATCTGCCAGTTTGACCTTCCATGCATCTGGAATATTTAGCCTGAATACTTCGCCATGGATCTGCCTTATTATATCTGTTCCGGCAAGACCATATTTGCGGGTTAACTCTCTAAGCTTGTTCCTCGCGGATATGAAGTCGCCGTTAAGAGCTGTAAGCATCATCTCCCTAATATCCGCTGGGTTAGCTTTTCCAACAACAGCGTAAACTAAATCAGCCGTTACAGTTTTACCAACCGAGGCCGCGGTCTGAAGGATATTTAGCGTCTTTCTTAAGTCACCCCCGCTAAGATCTATTATGGCTTCTATACCGTCCTCAGTAATGTCAACATCTTCCCTCTCACAGATGTATTTGATCCTTTTAGCTATGGCCTCAGCTGGCAGATATGTGAACCTGAATGGTGCGCAGCGTGATTGAATGGGTTCAATTATTTTACCGCTATAATTTGCTATTAATATGAAGCGAGCAGTCTCGCTGTAACGTTCCATCGTCCGCCTTAAAGCCTGCTGAGCATCATCAGTCATATTATCGGCTTCATCTAGAATGAGCAGTTTAAATGTTACGTCGCCTATTGGTTTTGTCCTAGCGAAGGTTTTAACTGTCTCCCTAATGACGTTTATACCTCTCTCATCACTAGCGTTAAGCTCCATTATATATTCACGGTAATTTTCACCATAAAGGTCATGCGCTAGACAAAGGGCTGCAGTAGTCTTTCCAGTTCCAGGAGGTCCAGCAAATATACAGTGAGGCACATTTTTAGCCCTAACGAAGCTCTTAAGCCTGGCAACTATTTCCTCCTGATCAACTATCTCATCTAGTGTGCGCGGTCGATACTTCTCAGTCCACATCTCATAGCCCAAGCCGAACACCTTAAATTATAGTATTTTTAATGGCTGTATAAAAGCCGTTTTATTTAAAATCACCTAGACATTAGATGTGTACAATTAAAGTGTATTGGCAGCCATCGACTCCTTTTAAATTTTAAATCAAATAGAGTATTGCGGCAAACTCAATTATTGCTGCGAGCAATAAAATTATTGAGCATATGGTGAGTATTACTGACATATTTTTTAGTTCATTCTTAAAGCTGCGCTTAATTATAGAGTACGTCAATATTAGGCTCTCTGATATCGCAAGAGAATACGAGACATATTCCATCCATGCATGCATCTGCAAGAATAGCAATGAGAGAAGGAAAATAGGATTTACCCTATTTATTGCGGCGATCGCCGCAATAACCCTGCCAGTATTATAGAGAATAAAGAATCCCCATCCCGGCCCAATCACAGGAACAAACATTATCATTGTATACATAAAATTATTGCCAAAGATAACCTGAACCCCAACAACTCTTATTGCTGTCCTAAGGTTCTCAACATCTCTCTCTATTCTTAATGCCTCTGTTAAATTAACTCTTGCTAAAGTACCGAGAATTGTTGATATAAAGCAAAGAAACAGGACCGCTAAGAAAACTATTACTCTTGTCCGCAGCGAACATGACCAAGCTAAATGGATTAAGGATCCGCAGTTTGGACAGAACTTAATGCCTTCCTCTTTTGGAAGCTTTATGCCGCATTTTGGACAGTATGACACGTTTTTCACCAGCTTAAAATAATAACGTCCTACAATATATTTTGCACACTTGTTACAGGAATGGATTTAAGCACGTTCATCTTAAATTCTGATGGTAGGTGATGACGAATCTGACCCTTCTGAGCATGTCCATGATGTAGATCTTGAGTGCAGAGCCTACCGCACGCTTTGAACGTCCGCAAAAGAGGGGGAAGCTTGGACAGGAAACATTGGAATGAATACGACGCCGTGATTATAATAAGATGTAGAAGGGAGCACGTTTTAGACATAATTGAGTATGTTAAGGAAAGGTTCCCTTACGTTAGTGTTACCTATGAAGTTTCATATGAAGAGTAATCTTTTTAGATTTTTGCGGTGAGGAGATGAACTGTAGTCTTAGAGAGATCACCGTGATACCAATTGCCTTCGAGAGCTTAGGTGTTAGATCCATGTGCACTTACGTTGAAACACCAGATGTGAGGATTCTTTTGGATGCCGGCGTCTCTCTCGGGCCAATTCGATTTGGTCTTCCTCCCCATCCAAGGGAATATAAGGCCCTCAAGGATAGGCGCGAAGAAATTATTAGATTTGCCGAGAGATCTGAGGTAATAACTGTTAGCCACTATCACTTTGACCATCATACGCCATCTTTTACCGACTGGGCATATAATTGGTGTTCAGCTGAGATAGCTGAAAGGATTTATAAGGGGAAGATTATTCTGGCAAAGAACTATAAGGATCATATTAACTTCAGTCAGAGGCGGCGTGGATGGTTATTCGCTAAAACATGTGGCGAGTACGCTGAAAGGTTCGAGATTGCTGACAATAGAACGTTTATGTTTGGCAGCACATTAATATCTTTCTCTAAACCAGTCTTCCATGGACCTGAGGAGTCAGACCTTGGATGGGTTATAATGTCGGTTATCAGATATAAAGGTGAAAGCGTTTTATTTGCGCCGGACGTTCAGGGGCCAATATCTCAGGAGACATTATCCATAATCCTTGAGGAGAAACCCCAAATGGCCATTATAGGCGGGCCGCCAATATATCTTGCAGACTTCAGGATAAACTACACCATAATAGATTTAGCCTTGGAGAATCTAAAGGTGATCGCTAAACAAGTACCTACATTAATCCTTGACCATCACATACTACGGGACGAAAATTGGGAAGCCTTCATGAAGATAGTAAGTGAAGCGGCGGAAAGTGTAGGCCATAGGGTTTTAACCTCTGCTGAGTTTTCGGGTAAAGAAAATAACCTTCTCGAAGCTTTCAGAAAGAGGCTTTATGAAAGCGAACCACCCTCAGAAGACTTCATCAAGTGGTCAAAGAAGCCGTCAGCAAAGAAGAAAGCTTTTCCTCCACCAATTTAACTAAATTCGTGGGAAGTCTACCTTACCGTTTTAGTTGGCACGTAAATTGTATGCGAAATTGTAGAGGATAATCGGTCATCTCAATGTTGCATACTGCTACAACATCGGCATTTAGGTATCTCTTAAGCTACCGTTAAGCACTTCACATAATCCCTATAAGTGGATTTTAGAAATAGATTTCTGAATATAGCTTATATTAGCAGGTAGTCTTGGTTTAAGCTCTTCTTTTTAACCATAAGATGCCCTCGTATTTTCTTGATGAGTAATGATACCAGAACTAGGAGAGATGCGATGATGGGTAGTAGTAGGAATGGTCTTATAAATGCGAGTATAGGCCACTCTATATCAGAATCTGTAAGCCACCTCTCCCTTAATAATTGCTGAGACGAGCTGGCGATCTCCCTAATTTCATATTTAATAAATATTCCTGTCACCCGCTCATATAATAGGATGTATTCTTCCACAGCGCTCCTATATTCCAGAACCCAGCACTCGAGAATTTTTCCATTAAACATAATCCAAGAGAAGCCCTTAACGTTAAAATTAATGGTCCATATGGGAATTGAGCTGCCAATGAAAATGTTTGTTGGAATCCACCAGCTCGTATAGGAGCCGTCGAAGTACATGCGGCTGCTAACATCGACTAGAAACAGAGTTTCCTCAGAAGCATTAGATGTTATAACTTCAGTTCTATTCTCATGGAAGATTTTCCATTCAAAGGTGCGCTCCATCCTTACAATTAAAACTCCTCTAGTGATGTTCACGCTAAAGTATCTTAACACCTCGCTTTTTTCATATATGGGCTTACCATCATGAATTAACGTCTCTCTATAATGGTAACACCACCTGGAGCTGGGAGAAATTATGGGATTCTCATTTACTGGAAGAAAGTATAGTAATGTGGAGACAATTAAAACAAATAGCAGTGAAATAATTCCAATATTGCCAATTCTCAATTCGTTAGGCGCTCCAATGGAGTAGCTCTTCACAGCTAAAAGCTTTCTCAGAACATTTAAATATTCTCTTCATTGGCCAATTTTTATATTGTCCTCTTTCCAATATCTAATGTTTAGAATAGGTTGGTGCCATCTTTGAGAGATCTTCTCGAATTAGTTGTTGAGAGCGGGTTAAAGAAAGGGGCCAGCTTCTGTGAAGTTAGGTATTTTGAGGAGAGGGGTAGCAGCGTAAGCGTTGAGAATGGTGTTGCAAAAATATTGTCTTCGGGAATTTTGAGGGGTATAGGGGTGAGGGTTATCGCTAATAAGTGTTGGGGCTTTGCATCCACAAATGTCGTTACAAGAGAGAGCGCTGAGAGAGCTCTGATTGACGCTATAGGATGTGCTAGAGCCATAACATCTCATGCAGGAGAGGAGGCAAAGATAGTTGAAGTTGACCCTTCAGTGGACTTCATCAAACATGATGTTAAAATTAACCCTGAGGATGTTGGCCCGGAAGAGAAGGTTAAAAAGGCACTTGAGCTAGAGAGAGCTGCGAGAGAATTCAGCGATAGAGTTAAGGATGCATTCGTAGTCTACAGAGATGTTTTGACGAGGGTTATCGTGTGCAACTCCTTTGGAACGTTTGTTGAGGAGATAACTCCAAGAACACATATATCATGTCGGGTAATAGCGAGAGAGGGTGATAATATGCAGGAGGGCTATGAAAGAGTTGGATGCGTTGCCGGATACGAATTAATCGAGGGCATATCCGTAGAGAACTTCTCCTTAAGGGCAGCTAAGAGGGCCGTTAGCTTATTGAGCGCTAAGCCCCCTCCAAGGGGTACGTATACTGTTGTTGTGGATCCTAGGGTTGGAGGTCTATTTATTCATGAGGCTATTGGACATAATAGTGAGGGTGATCACGTTTTTAGTGGCGGATCAATAATATCTGATAAGCTTGGACAGAAGATAGCTAGCGACCTTGTAACAATAATTGATGATCCAACAATAGTTGGTTATGGACATTTTATTTATGATCATGAGGGAGTGCGAGCTAGACCGCATATAATAATAAGAGATGGCGTTTTAGTTGGCTTCCTACATTCACTTGAATCTGCCGCTAAGCTCGGAAGTAAGCCTGAAGGAAGTGCAAGAGCTCAATCACATCATTATCCACCCATTGTGCGCATGTCAAATACGTACCTAGCCCCTGGAGATATGACCCTTGAAGAGATACTCGAAGATATCAACGCTGGCATTTACCTGTCTGGCTCACAGTACGGTTATGTTGAATCGGAGAAGGGACAGTTTACATGTAAGGTTGAGGAGGCGTGGCTAATAGAAAGGGGCGAGCTTACTGAGCATTTAAGGGATGTGGCAATAAGTGGGTTAACTTTAGAAGCCCTTAAAAATATAAGTGCTGTTGGAAAAGACTTAAGGATAGAGATGCCTGGAATGTGCGGTAAAGCTGGACAGAGCATGTTTGTTGATGCTGGGGCACCACACTTCAGGATAGATGGTATAGTTGTTGGTGGGAGGAGATGAGAATGGCTGAAGTAGATATAATTACGCCTGTTGAGAAAGCTTCCCGCCTCCTTTCTAGGCTTGATATAGACTTCTATGATGTGTTCGCTTCTTTCTCCCGAAACATAAGCGTCACTATACTTGGTAGAGGAGTCAGAGAGGCTTACTCGAGGGTAGATGTTGGCATAGGAGTTAGGGTCTTTAAAAATAAGGGTATGGGAGTGGCCTTCTCACAAAGCCTAGATGACTCTGATGTGGAGACAACTGTTAATAGGGCCGTTAGTTTCGCTAGCATTGCGCAGCCAGATCCATACTTTAAGGGTCTACCAGCCCCCTCAAGGGCACCCGAGATTCCAGGATTGTGTGATAGCGAAATAGTCCACTTAACCCTTGAAGATGCAAGTAGAATTTCAAGAGAGATGATCGATGCATCTGAGGAGATTCGTAGGGGCGCTATGTACTTTGGTGGTTTCAGCGCAGTTTATGGTAAGGGGCATCTAGTGACTTCAACAGGAGTTGATGTTGGGGTTGAGAAGACCTCAATATCAGCCTATCTTCAGCCCGTATATAGGGAGGGGGATGATGTCGGGAGTTCCTACGAGTTCGACTACAGTGTTTCACTGCGTGATATCGATCCACGCTGGATTGGGAGGAAAGCAGCTGAAAAGGCGATAGAACAGCTCGGCTCTAAAAGGGTTGAGAGCGGCTCTCTGCCATTAATCCTTCTCCCAGAATCCTCCAGCTCACTATTTTCCAGCCTTCTTGTAGCATTATCAGGAGAGGCAGCCGTTAAGGGAAGAACGTTTGCCTCCAACATTTTGGGCAGGCAGATAGGCCCAGAAAACCTTGAGATAGTTGATGATGGAACCATTCCGGGAGCAATAGCGAGTAGTACATATGACGGTGAGGGCGTTCCGAAGAGACCATTAAAGGTTGTTGAGAAAGGCAAGGTTCTTTCATTTCTCCACAACTCCTACTCCGCTGGAATAATGAACGTTGAGTCAACGGGACACGCCATTAGGGGAGGCTATAGCGGGCAGGTTGGCGCAGGGCCAAGTAATATTAGAGTTAAACCCGGTGATGAAGCCCTAGATGAAATAATATCTGAGACGAGGAGGGGCATTTTAGTTGCTAGTGCATCATTCTCTCCCAACATGGTTTCCGGAGAATTTTCAACAACTATAGATGAGGGCTTTTTAATAGAGGGCGGCGAGAAAAAGCATCCGGTGAAAAACCTCATGGCCGGCGGGCATATACTAGACCTATTCAGGAATATCGAGACAATCTCTAAGGAGGGGCGAACATTCGGTAGGGGGCACTTTTTCCCAACAGTAAAGATTAGGGATGTAAAGCTATCAGGCAAATAAAGGAGGGTTTTATTTCTAAAATCACCGCTTAGACTTTAGCTAAGAGCCTTCAACGCTCTCAATCAATGGACCCACAACCTCAGGATAACCCACAGCCATTATATGAATACCCCTACAGGACGGCTTCTTTTTAACAGCCCTTATGAACTCTGAGAAATACTCTATATTATACTCATCGATTCTTTTCCTCCGCTCCTTCCTGTCAGATATTTCAGATATCTTCTTCAGGTTATCTAGAAACTCCGCCGGAACCTGAACCCCTGGAACGTACTTAGCAAAATACTCCGCCTGACCATATGACCTCGGTGGGAATATTCCTATTAGAAATGCAGCGTTTACGTGCTTGACGGCATCTAGGAATTCTAGCGCAACATTAACGTCGAAAACTACTTGTGTCTGGAAGAATTCCGCTCCAACTTCCGCCTTCCGCTCAATCTTTAGGACCTCAACTTCAAGTGGCTTAAAGTTTGGGTTTGCCGCAGCCCCAATATTAAATTGCGGACGTGGTCCATGAATTTCATTTCCATCGATATCCTTCCCCTCATAAACCATTCTATGTATTAGGTCTACGAGCTGAGTTCCGTCTAGGTCATATACTGGCATGGCGGTTGGCATGTCGCCTTGCCTGGGGTGATCGCCAGTCAGTGCTAGAACATTTCTTATGCCTAAGGCTGCTGCGCCCAATAGGTCCGAAACAAGTGCTAAACGATTCCTATCGCTGCACCTAAGCTGATATATTATCTCTAGTCCCGTCTCCCTCTGAATTATGTAGCTTGCAACAAGACTACTTATAGATCCCACACTCTTCGGGTTATCCGTAACGTTTGCGGCAACTATCCTCCCGGTCTCCTTCAGAGTTTTCGCCCAAGAAATAACTTCAGATAAATCTATCGACTTATGGGGCTCCAGCTCTCCAGTATAAACGAATTTGCCGTCCAATATATTTCTCATCAAGTTTGAGAATGCCTGAACCATTCCTAAACAACCTCCATAAGTCTTGGTGAACTTGAAATAGCCCTATTCCTTGGAGGCCTATATTTCCTGAACAAATCTAACCTGTTTAACTTCTTTAACCTTTGATATATTAGATACCAAGCACAGTCCTTAGCGACGGTCTTCACAACCTTCCCAGTCTCATCTCTTATCTCAAAGGGGACCTCACACTTCCCATCGACGCAGCCACCGCATGGCCCATTTAATATACCCTTCGGACAGTTAGTTATTGGACATATGCCGCCAGTCTCTCCGAGTAAACATTCCCCACAAGCCTTACACTTCTCATATAACATGCTCCCCTCCCTTTCCTGTGAGCCGATGAACGTCGTGTTTTGACCCGGATAAACAGGGACTTCTGGAAAGACTTCTACTAAAGTTTGAACTCCCACGCCACATGCGAGAGATAGGATGGCATCGACGCCCTCTAATTGGGGCGTTAATGTTGTTGAGCAAATATGGTTGTCACATTGCTTAGCTACCGTTGTGGCCCTACATTTAAGATCTGTTTTACCTCTGAGCTTAGCTCCCATCTCAACGAGCATAGCGTAGGTCATTGCCTCTCTCAGCCCCCTTGGCGGCTGCGTACAGCCATCACAGCCAACAATAAGCACATTCTTGTAGGGTAGGAGAAAACTCAATATTTCATCAAGAGGCTTCCCTTTAACAACTATCATTTCGACACCCCAACCATAGCTGCTACTTTATCCATAAATAGTTTAATCTGATGCTCGGCCTCACCTAAATATTTTGGGGAAACGAAACATATCTCAAGCCTACCTTCTAAGCCAACCTGCCTAAGGAGATTTTTAATGGCGTTCACTTGTCTCTCAGCCAACTCATTCCCCCTCTCAAACTTGCACTCACTCTTCCTACACGCCATCACTAGGACGCCGTCAAACCCTTCATAGAAGGCTCTGAGAATATAAAGTGGGTTAATTATGCTTGAGCATGGGACCTCAAAGAATACAACGTTCTCTTTGGCATAGGCTCCATATTCATCAAGAGCAGGGAAACTTGCCCAATGACAATAAAATACGGCTACGGCTGGCAGACCCTTCGCCCTTAAATCGCTAATTAATTGGCGATGCCTAGAAATTTCCTCGAGAATCACTTTATTCTCAAAACTCTCTAAATTTATTGCGAGGGATGGGCAGACAGCCGTGCATGCGCCGCAGCCAGAACAGGCAGCACCATCAATTTCCGCTACGCCCGGCGATACAAGCCTTGCAGCGTTGCTTGGACATATATATGCGCAGTTTCCGCAACCTATGCACCGATTCCTATTAATGTATGCCCTTATAGAGCTCCTAGCAAAAGATAGCACGCCATGATTTAATCCAATCTGGCTGAGCAGCTCTTGTAATAATAGTAGCCGGGATAAGCCTACATTACTTCCAAATTTAAATCGGCACTTATTATCTTCACATGGCACTATAACTATCCTTTTTACGCCACCTTCCAAAGCTCTAAGCAGAAGCTCTAGTGGTATACGGCCAATGCAGGGCACATACCACTGAATGAAATTGTTGAGCACGCCTTGTTTCTCTAATCTCTCTCTCAACTCAGGCCTTATTACCGCCCCTCTACATACTAAGATTAAATTATCTTTTCGCGCCCTTCTAATATATTCGGAGAGGATGTCGGTTTTATAGTAGGCTATGTCGATTGAGGATGAGGGGCATGCGCTGAAACATATTCCACAAACTTGGCACTTCTCTATATTCAGGAGGATCTCTCCAGTCTCCTTGTCAATGGATATTGCCTCAAAAGGGCATATTGAGGAACATATTAAACATTTACTGCAATATTCGTTGCGGATTCTTACACTGTTCTCAGCCAACATCCAAATTCTCTCCACAAACTATAGGGCGCTTTCTTAACTTTATCTATTCTTCTCTTCTAAGCCCTGAAATAATTTATCTCTTTCTACCTCTAAATATCCGAGCGTTCAGAGAACCCCCTACTATCCCTTTAGCGTGGTAGGATTTTAGATAAAAAGTCCGCAATTTCTATTCCAGATGAGAGAACTTCTGGAGTTAAACCCTCACCAAAATCCGTTTTCTTGGGCTGTATTAAAAGAAGCAATATTTTCGCGTTTGTTGTCCTAGAGAGATATTCGCAGAAGACTTTTAAGGGTAAGGCGTGAGTTGAGAACGCTGAGGATAACTCTATATTTTTAGGCTCCAGAAGCTCTACTTCTCCGGGCCTTAAGCCTAGAATCGCGGCGTCTATTAGAAGGATGTGTGTTGGCTTAAACTCTACTATTTGCTGAATATAGTTCTCTGGAACAGTTTCACATTCAAGTAGCAGAGCCCTCCCAGATACTCTCTCATTAAGACTTCGAATAACAATGATGCCAACATAATCATCCATGCGGATGGGGTTTCCAATTCCTACTACGACAACCCTCTCCGCTCCAGAAAGCCACTTCGCCAGTTCTCTCTTGACTGCCTCCCTCATATCGACTACAAATGACTTGAAGTGGAATTTTAGCTTTATCTTATGAAAATCCAATTTATCAAAAGCTTTTAAATTGGAGTGTAGAGTAAAAGTTTTCAAGGGATGCTGCTTGGATGGAGGAAGACTCAGATTAGCCTTCTACTGGGCTGCGAGCTGTGGCGGATGTGAAATAGCAGTGCTTGACATAAATGAGAAAATTCTGGAAGTAGTGCAGACCGCGGACATCGTCTTTTGGCCAGCGGCAATAGACGTAAAGTATGGTGATGTTGAAAAGATGCCTGATAAATATATAGATGTATGCTTCTTTAATGGCGGCATACGTAACAGCGAGCAGGATCGTATGGCGAGGCTATTAAGGGAGAAGTCTAAAATATTGATCGCATATGGATCCTGCGCTTGCTTTGGAGGGATCCCTGGACTTGCAAACCTTTATAGTGGACGGGAGATTCTTGAAAAAATATATATTAAAACCCCTTCTACGGTTAACCCAGAGAACATTATCCCCAAACCCGTAGTCCACGTCAGAGAAGGCGAGCTAGAACTTCCAGTTCTCTATGATGAGGTAAAAGCTCTTAATCAGAATGTTGAGGTAGACTACTATATTCCAGGATGCCCACCAGCCGTGGAAAGGACAGTATTTGCGCTTGAGGCGATACTTAAGGGAGAGCTTCCTCCAAAAGGCTCCGTTTTAGCCCCGCAAAAATCCGTATGTGATGAGTGTCCGAAAGTAAAGGAGAACAAAAAGATCTCTCATATATGCCGAGTTTACGAGAAGATCCCTAGCCCAGAAAAGTGCCTGCTTGAGCAGGGCATAATATGTATGGGTCCGGCAACCAGAGGTGGTTGTGGGGCCAGATGCTTGAATGTCGATATGCCATGTACGGGATGCGGTGGGCCGTGTCCAAACGTCTCGGACCAAGGCGCAGCCATGCTAAGCGCCTTAGCATCCATAATTAGCGCTGAGGAGAAAAGATCTCTCAATGAGATCAGAAGAATCATAAATAGTATAGCGGATCCGGCCGGAACATTTTACATGTATGTTCTGCCATCCTCAACCCTTAAGAGGAGGTTTGTTCGCGAATGAAGAGGATAGATATAAACCCGATCACTAGACTTGAGGGCCACGGTAAAATAGTGATATTTTTGGACGAGAGAGGTGAGGTTGAAAACGCCTATATGCAGGTTCCAGAGCTACGTGGTTTTGAGAGATTTTGCATTGGAAGGAAAGCTGAAGACATGCCTGTAATAACGAGCAGGATATGTGGAGTTTGTCCAGTGGCGCATCATACGGCTGGAACGAAGGCCCTTGACGCTGCCTTTAATGTTGAGCCGCCTGAGCCGGCTAAGAAACTCAGAGAGCTCATGTACTGCGGCTACATAATTTACGATCACATATTACACTTTTATTATCTTGGTGGGCCAGATTTCATAGTGGGTCCGAGAGCCCCCCCAGAAAAACGAAATATTTTGGGCGTGATTGAGAGGCTGGGCTTAGATATTGGTAAGGAGATTATAAGGCATAGGGCCTATGGGCAGAGGATTGTGGAGATTATAGGTGGAAAGGCAACACATCCAGTCTGCGGATTGCCGGGCGGGCTGTCTAAGCCATTAAGCGAGGAGAATAGGCGAGAAATCGAGAAAATGGCTTTATCATCCGTGGAATTTGCAAAGTTCACGCTAGACCTCTTCCATAAAATAGTGTTAGAGAGCACTAACTACGTTGACATGATCAAGAGTGATGTTTACTCGTTACGCACCTACTATATGGGTTTAGTTGACAAGGAAAATAAGGTCAATTTTTATGATGGGAAGATAAGGGTTGTCGATCCACATGGTAATGAATTTGCGAAGTTTGACGCAAAAGATTACTTAAACCATATAGCCGAGCACGTTGAGGAATGGACTTACGTTAAATTCCCATATTTGAGGAGGGTTGGATGGAAAGGTTTCCTCGATGGTCCTGAAAGTGGTATTTATCGTGTCGGACCACTAGCCAGACTTAACGTCTCCAATGGGATGGCAACCCCATTGGCTGAAGAGGAATATCGGTTTATGTACAAGACATTGGGTGAAAGGCCAATACACTCAACGTTAGCTTACCACTGGGCCAGGCTCATAGAGCTGCTTTATGCAGCTGAGCGCGCGGTTGATCTTGCAAGGGATCCAGAGATAATTAGCAAGAATATTCGTAATATGCCGGGCAAGCCAAGCGAGGGCATTGGGGTAGTTGAGGCGGCTAGGGGTACGCTAATCCATCATTACATATTGGATGAAAGCGCCCTAATTAAGGATGTTAATCTTATAGTCGCTACGGTAAATAATGCGCCCTCGATAAATATTTCAATACGTAATGCCGCTAAAGGCCTGATACATGGCGAAAAAATTGATGAGGGGTTACTTAATATGGTGGAGATGGTCTTTAGGGCATACGATCCATGTCTCGCATGCGCTACGCACTTCGCGGTCGGTCAAATGCCACTAACCATAGAAGTATACGATAGCCATAGGAGACTTGTCAGAAAGATAGAGAGATAAGATCTCTTAAATATGTAGGGGTGGCGGAGTATTCATTAAAGAAGATTATTAATGGGTGCATATCATGAACCTAATAGATACCCATGCGCATTTAGAGGGAGTTAATGACCTAAAGAACGCTATTAAGAGAGCTGCTGAGCTGGGGGTCGTGGCGATAATCTCCGTGGGTTCGGATTATAATTCTAATGTTTGGGTGATAACTGAGAGTAGAAAATATGAGGTTGAGGGATTAAGGATTTATCCAGCACTTGGTCTCCATCCATGGGGCCTTGATCCATCAAAAGTTGAGGAAACGCTGAGATTTATCGAGAGAAACATTAGTAGAGCTGTAGCTCTAGGCGAGGTTGGCTTAGATTACTGGGATAAAGATGCCAGGAAAAGCGAGGACAGGCGGGAATTACAAAGGAAAATCTTTAGGAAGATACTTAGTATGGCGAGGAGAAGCGATAAGCCTGTTTCAATTCATAGCAGAGGGGCCTGGGAGGATTGTGTCGAAATGGTTATAGAGGCTGATGTGAAGAGAGCCGTTTTTCACTGGTTTAGTGGTCCAAATGGAGCCCTAAAAAGGCTCTTAGATCATGGATATTGTGTTTCTGCTACGCCAGCGGCAGCATATAGCAAGGAGCATAGGAGAGTTATAGCTAAAGTACCCTTAGAGAACATAATTCTTGAGACTGATTCACCTGTAGTTTATGCAGGAGAAGTTTCTGAGCCAGCCCACATAATTAAGGCGTTAAATGCGGTTGCTGAGATTAAGGGTGTGAGCGCTGAGGTTGTTGCGGAAGAGACTACTGAGAATGCAAAGAAAATCTTTAAAATTAGGCTAGATTCTTAAAGCAAAGTTCAAGATAATCTCGGGTTTTGTGACCTCGGGATGGAAGAGACAACCATAAATACTCTTCGACTCATGAGCAATAATGCAATCCAAGTTTCCAGTTTTAGCTAAGGTCTTCAGCGGTCTCATTATCCTTGCAACCCTCTTTGTTAGAAAATACGCATAGAAATTTCTCTCATCTATTAACCTATTCTCTTTGACTAGTTTCACATTAAAGATGCCTATTCTCGTCCTATTTATTAATGGGCAGCCAAAAGCCTTAGCAATAACATGAAAGCCCGAACCTATCCCTAAAACTGGCCTATCAACGTTCTCCAGCCACCTAAACCATTCGCCCTTCAGAAACTTCTCATCCTTTAATGCGGATCCACAGATAATAACTTTATCCATGGAGTGAATATCTTTTGGAGTGACCTCTAAGTAATGCTTTACATGATGATTTATACCACACTTACCTAAGATTCGAGCCACTGGTCTAACGAACTCCAACTCGCTTAAGGGATCACAGCATAAACTTATTAGAAGCATACTCATTTATCGGTTAACCTCAAATTTTTAATTTTAAATATCCCGGAGTAATCTTTGTAATGCACTTCATAGTCCGTTACCTCAATTCTCTTCCTAAAGAATGGGGCGTCTAGAACGGTCGTTTCCATCTCACCCCCTTCACCGGCAACGCTTATACCATACTTCTCACTTAACTCTAAAATTCTCCTCACTGTTTCATGGTTTATGTGTTTGCCAAGGAAGCTCTCATCAAGCGGGTAAGCGAATATCCCCGAGATTATGACTTGGAACCCTCCCCTTATAATTTCATTAAGTATTTCGGTTTGATCCATAAGCCACAGCGGATTAAAGCACCAAAGTCTAAGCCTGGCACATGTTCTCTGAAATCTGCTCGCCTGATACACAGATCTTATAGCCCCTGTGACGACACCCTCAATCCTAAACTTTTTAACAGCTAATTTTAGCGCCCTATATAGGCTGGAAAGTTCCTCCTTTTCACCATCCTCTGTTTCCACTTGGATTATCGGCAGACCCATAGCTTCTGCCTGAAATCTAGTTACCCAAATATTGGGATAATGGAATATACGGCTCTCCTCGCTCCTTGGAATCAGACTTATTAAACAGGAAATCTCGTGGAACTTAAGAGCCTTATAGATAGCTAGACATGAGTCTTTTCCGCCTGAAAATAGAGCGCCTAGTCTCATAGACCATCATTCTTGGCGCAATTGACCAAAATTTGCGGCCTTGACAACATTTGCTCCTTTAGATACGTTGAGGGTTCTGGCGACAGCTGAACATTTTGCTCTAAGCATATATATTATTGGCTTCTTAAGAATGCCCTCAATTTCAGTCAGACTTTCATAGTATCCCTGGCCTTTAGCAATGATAACCTCAGCCTCCTCAAGATGTCTCATGAATTCAGGTGAACACTCCTCTAGGTTTAACCCTATTGATGTGCTGCCGGTTGTAATAACCTCAGCAACATCATTCAAGCCTACTTGTAATGCATCATCCATCGTCGCATCGTTCATGACTGGTCCAGACTTCACGGCAGCATAAATTTTAATTGGATACATCTTGCTGATCGTTTTCATGAGCAATTTGTCGAAGGCTATTTCACCAGCGTTATCTAAAAGATACAAGACTTTACTGGATCTTGAAAGAGCCTCCATAAGCATGTTAGTGTCATCTAAAGCTAAGCCGCTTCTAAAGCAGCTTATTAAGGACTTCTCAAGATCATCAAGGGACATCTGATAGCCCTCAACCTCAAAGTCTATAGAGTTTCCGCATATAGCTCCCAAAACTGCCAGTCTAAATGTCTCTGCAAGGGGTTTTCCTTTAATCTCATTCTCCAAAATTGATATTAAGCGCATAGCAACCCTGTTTGATTCTACCTTCAGTTTTGCGAAGGGGTCGTTGTTCCCAGTGATCCTTTGGACTAGCCTGAAAACATACGTATGTAGCATTGTAGGAGGCACATTTAATAAACTATCAGTATTAGTTAGCCAAGTTAAGGTTTCCGCTAGAACCCTTCTATGTAAATCCTCGTTATCTGTTGCCTTAGTAGCGATGTCATACGCAGCCCTTAATGTGCACGGTATACAAAGCAAATGACCCTTCATTTAGACTTTTCCTCACACCGCTTTTAAAACCTCCGGTTTTATAAGTTTAGTGTCAAAAGGGACGAAGCACTAACCCGAAAAATTAATAAGTTTATTATAGAGACCTTTTTAGAGTCCTTAAAGTTTCATATTTAAGTTTAATGAAAATTCTATCGTATGGAAGAGGATGAGTGATGCGGGCTAAATGGAAGAAGAAGAGGATGCGCCGCGAAAAAAGGAAGCGTAAGAAAAGGCGTGAAAGATATAAATAACAGGATGAATTTAAAGCGAATACTTAAACTATTTTTGCAGGTCACTCCACTACTTTAAATCTTGCTTTTAGACTATAATAAGCAGTACATAAGTGAATAACTATGCTAAGAACAACTGACGACATAAAGGAAATGTTGGCAATTATGGATAGGAGAGATAGAGTTCGCAACGTATGCGTAGTAGCCCATATAGATCATGGTAAGACAACATTGACAGACTTACTACTAGCTGAAGCCGGATTAATACCTCATGATTTGGCCGGCGAGATAAGAGTGCTAGATTATCTTGAGGAGGAGCGTAAAAGGGGAATTACTATAAAGGCTGGAAATATATCGCTGTTATATAGACTCAATGGAGAAAAATATGTCGTGAATCTTATTGACACTCCGGGTCACGTCGACTTTACGGGTAGGGTTGCGCGGGCATTGAGGGCTGTTGACGGCGCAATAGTTCTGGTGGACGCCGTTGAAGAGATTATGGCGCAGACGGAGGTAGTAACCAGGCAGCTATTAAATGAGCGTGTCAAAATAATCCTTCTCATAAACAAGATTGACAGGTTAATTACTGAGCTAAGGCTCTCAGCAAAGGAAATTTACGCAAAGCTATCGCGCATAGTCCAAAACTTTAATGATCTTATAGAGATTTACTGTGAGCCGCAGTTTAAGGATAAATGGAAAGTCGACGTGTTCAAAGGAAACGTTATCTTTGGTTCAGCGTTGCATAAATGGGGATTGAATGCTGAGGTTGCTAGAAGAAAGAACATAAAATTCAATGATATAATTGAAATATATGGTGAAAATGAGTGGCATAGACTTCAGGAAATTATTCCGCTCCATAAAATTGTTCTTGAGTCGATCATAAAGGTTCTGCCGAGCCCCATTGAAGCCCAAAGATACCGTGTGCCAAAGATATGGGCAGGGAATCTTGACTCTGAAGTTGGCAGGGCTATGGTTGAGTGTGACCCGAATGGGCCGACAACAATATGCGTGGTTAGCGTCAAGAAGGATCCCGCTGAAGGTTTAATTGCTACTGGAAGAGTATTTTCTGGAAAAATAGAAGAGGGTGATAGAGTCTACCTCCTTAATGCGGGAGATGAGTGCATTATTAGTAAAGTTTCAGTCTACATGGGTTCCTTTAGGGAGCGAGCAAATCGCATTGGATCTGGCAACATAGCTGCCCTTTCAGGTTTTAAGACCATAAAGTCTGGCGAAACTATAGTTGATGTGGAGTACAAAGATCAAATGGCGCCTTTTGAAAAGATCACATATATTTCTGAGCCAGTAATTACAGTCTCTATCGAGCCCAAAGATCCATCAGGCCTGCCACGTCTTTTAGAAGCCCTTGAATCCCTCATTATAGAAGATCCGAACTTATCACTTTCAGTAAATAAGGAGACCGGGGAATTCCTCCTCAGTGGTGTGGGCGAGCTACACTTAGATATCTCCATAAAGGCGTTGAGGGAGAGCATACCCGATGTTGAAGTAATCATCTCCAAACCTATAATATCTTATAGGGAGAGCGTCAGTAAAGTCGGCGCGACAGCTACGGTGACAAGCCCCAATGGGCTGAACAGCATCTCAATAAGGGTTGAACCTATTGAGGAGAATTTAAGCTCATTTTCTAAGGCTGATGCTGAACTTTTTAGGGGGGCTGGGCGAGTGCTCTCTATTGACGATAATGGAAATGTGCTCTTGGATATTTCTGAAGAGCACTATTCTGAAGAGGATTTAAGCGCAATAGTAAGCGGGTTTAAGTGGGCATGTGGATCAGGGCCGCTCTGTGGTGAGCCGCTTAGAGGTGTAAAAGTGGTTCTAGTTGACGCTAACCTGGCTCCCGAGGAAAAAAATAGGGGGCATGCTCAAATAACGCCGACTGTTAGAAGAGCAATCTTCAAGTCTTTTATGACGGCTAATCCAGTACTGCTTGAACCAGTATGCGCAATTCAGATTTCCACTCCGGCTGAGCAAATCGGTAGCATTATTCATTTAATAATGAAGAGGCGTGGAAAGGTTTCGTCAGTATCGCAGAGGGGCCCGCTTCTGATAGTTGATGGATTTATGCCGGTGGTTGAGTCCCTAGGCCTTGCAGATGAGATCAGGTCAGCTTCTTCTGGAAGAGCCTTTTGGCAAAGTAGATTCTCCCACTGGGGGAGAGTTCCCGAAGAACATATGCCTAAAACACTAGAGTCTATAAGGCTTAGGAAGGGTTTCCTAAAGGAGGGTTAAGTTAATTTTAAGCGCCTAAAAAATCGCTTAGGGTTTTACGGCAGTATGCTGTACCATCACATATTGTGGTGTTAAGTTCTGGGAAACCCTCCCTGCATACTGCAAATTCTAATCCATAATTTTCCACAATAGCTTTTAGTCTCATCAGCACGCCCCGCCTAAGATCTCTGCTCAGATATTTATAGCCTCCAATCCATTCGCCATCTCTATAAAGATCTACAAGCCTTTTTGATAAGCTGGGATTTATACTGCTTATAGTTTGGATCAAGCCTTTAACAATTTTCATTGTTGAGGCTGTTATTTGCTTAACGCCAATTTCAGAGGATCTGGAGATAATCCTCTCAAGATCCTTAAAATCTGAATTAACTGATGGGATTATTGGATCTATTCTAACGATTGTCGGTATATTCTCATCAATTATTCTTTTTAATGCATGGAAGCGCGTACTCGGGTCTGGAGCATTTGGCTCTATAATGCTTGCAATATCATTTCGGCTGGTAGTTATTGTCATCGAAACAACGGTAGGCGTCTTCCTTAAGATATCAATATCTCTAACAACTAAATCCGACTTTGTGACTATAAGTAGAGGGAAACCATGCTCAGCCAAAACCTCTATACATCTCCTTGTTATTTCATAGTTTCTCTCAAGCGGCTGATAGGGATCTGTGGAGTCGCTGAGCATTACTGGTAGACGTACTTTGGTTCTCTTAACAATTTTAAGTATATTTTCTTTAAGGCTAAACCTCGGGATGGTTGGGCCCACAAATCTTGGAAATTTAATGGCATAACAATATATACAGTTATGTGCACATCTACCCAAATAAGGATTTATATTGTATTTTGGCAGACAGGTGCAAAAGGATCCCTTTACAACGTTAAATAATGGTAAACCCATAACTCTCTATTAATACAATATTTCTAAAGTGCCCGATATAAGGATAGATAGAGTCCACCGATTTCACCAAGGTTTCTCCTTCAATCGTAGCAAATAGGCTATAACATTAACCAGAACATGTATTGGGGCTGTCAAGACGATTACTAATACTGCTCCTAAAGGGGATATTGCTTCCGGCTCAATAGCCAACGAGAATATTAGAGCGAAGACAACGAAAGATATTTGATCAATCACTGGAAGGGGGGCTCCTGGCTTAAGACCTAACCTCCTCTTTAAAAATGATCCTACTAAATCGCCTATGAGCGCCCCAGTCGACAGTATAAAGCCGCGGAGGATGCTGCTCCCTGGTAAATTGTATATAGGTGAAATAATTCCTTGAACATACCCAACAAGTGCGCCAACTAGTAGGCCTGAGATTAAGCCTCTGTATGTTTTATTCGGACCGAAAATTGGCCTTCCATCAATAAACTTTTTTCCAAAATCGATTGGCTTTCCACCTCCAAAGATTACTGGTGCAGCGTTTGCGCAGTAGGCTGGAAAAATATAGTAAAGTGCATGAAATATTTCGTTTTCGACGCTCATATCTTCACCGTTAAGTGAATCTCATCTTACTATATTCTCGGACACCTGACTCATCTATAGATAGATAGAACGTCACTTTCTTCTCTAAACCATAAACCCTCTCAACAATAGCCCTGACAATGTTAGGTTTACTAGTCTTGAAGAGACCGATAATTGAAGTTGACCAATATCTAAGAACTCTTGAGGCCACAGGTTCAATAAGCACATCAATATCTGTTATAGCGCTTCTCACCTGGCTTGTGATTAAAATCGGTACTTGGAATTTTTTAGCGACCTGGGTTAGCGTCGCAACTTGACGGTTAAGTTCCCTATTCATCTTGAACGCCTCTTCTTTACTCCCAATCTCTGCACGATATAGTGAAGTTATCGTGTCGAAAACTATTAAGCCCATTTCTCCAGCAATAAATTTCTCCATCTCATCTATTATTTTTGACTGCTCTTTGAAGTTTGATGGCATGAAGAGAATTAGGGACTGCGCAACCACCTCAAAGTCTTGCGCAGCTATTTGAGAGAGTCTTTGCGGCGAAAATGTTCCATCAGCATCAACAAATATTGTCTTATATCCCATCCTCGCAGAATTTACAGAGCACTGAATAGCTAGGCTAGTTTTCCCGGTCTCAGCTTCCCCATATATAAGCGTTAATTCGCCCGGCTTTAACCCACCCTCCAACACGTTGTCAAGCGAGGAACAGCCGGTTGGTATCCAGCGCCTCAATTATCTCACAAACTAAATATTAAAAAATTTAAATTTAGTCTTTTCGTAGTAGATAGTTGGTAACCTTATGAGGGTTAGGGCGAAAGTAGCTGTCTCAACAGTTAACGGAAAAGCGTATTACAAGCTTGTTAATGAACTCAAGAGTAGGGGAATCCTATTTCTGAGTATAGTTCCAGGAGAGACCATTCCATCATCAATTAAAGTTGTCATAACAACTGAGAATGAGAAACATTTAATAAATCATCCGCAAGTTTTAGTTTACGATATAGATTCTGACCCTTCAATCATTATAAATGAGGCACAGAAAATAATTGCGGGCAAAGATTTTTATGAAGAGCTTATTATTGGGATAGACCCTGGAAAAACATTTGGCATCGCGGTGCTTGCTGATGGTAAGACTATCAAAAGAGAGGAGTTTTCAAACATAGATAATATGATAAACTTTGTATTGACTGAAATAAATCTTCCATCAAAAGTTAAGAAAGTTAGAATCGGAAGAGGCATGCCTGACTTGGCAGAAGAGATAGCGCGCAGGTTAGGAAGGGCCCTCCCAGGAAATGTGGTGATCGAGATAGTCAGCGAAGAGGGTACAAGCACCTCGAAGGAGGGTGGTTTTAAAAGAAAACTTAGCGACTCTGAATCTGCTATAAGGATAGCTTCAAGGAGGGGTGAAAGATTTAGGAGGGATGCTAGTAAATGAGGCAGGAGATTAAAAAAGGAAAGACTATTCTGATAGATGGACCGGCATGTGTCGCTCTCCAATTTGGATCAATGAGGTCATTTGGAGCCCTAATAAAGGCTGGAGACCATTTTGTTGTCAGATGGGGGAAGAGGATTCCCTTTGAGGCGATAGAAGACTCTCAGATTGAAATATTGCTTGGAAACTCAGCTTCCTTTAGCATAATAGATGAAGATCCAATACCGCAGTCGTGGAAGGATGCAGCCAATAGGATACTGGCAACCGACGGGAGCATAACTGTCGCAGTTTTAGGTGGAGTGGATTCTGGAAAGACAAGCTTTTGTACTTATCTGGTTAATATCGGTTTGAATGGTGGGCGTAGCGTAGCCCTTGTAGATGGAGATTTAGGCCAATCTGACGTTGGACCGCCAGGAACATTAGGTCTAAGCTTCGTAAGGCGGTCGGTTATCGATTTAGTTAATCTCCCGTTGGATGATGCAGTCTTTATAGGCAATACAAGCCCATATAACGTGATAGACAAAATTATAAGTGGCTTATTGAAGCTAAAATGCGAAGCTGAGAAAAAAGGTTCGAATTTAATTATAGTTAACACTGACGGCTGGGTTGATGGTGCTGAAGCCATAAAATATAAGTATCAATTAATTAGCTCCCTTAAACCCAAGTTTACTGTAGTTTTGCAGGGTGACGGCTCACTAAACCCGCTGATAAACTCTTTAATGAATGTTGAGACGCATTTATTGGCGGTTGAGACACCTAAGAATGTAAAGAAGAGAGATCGAGAGATGAGGAGAATAATTAGAGAAACACTATACAAGCGATATTTAAAGGATGCTAAAGTTCGTACAATACCATTAAGCTGGATAAAGATGTATGGAAATCTTGAAATTAGCGGTAGGGTTGACCAGACCCTGAAAAGAAGGCTTGAGGAGATTATAGGCAACAAATTAGTATATTGCGAGAGCTCACAGAGCTCAATAATTTTAGTATTGAAAGAGGGGCTCTTGCTTAGTGAGGATGAAAAGCTTAAGATCGCCTCAGAGTTTAATAGGCCAGTTAGAGTTATCTGCGAGGGCGAGGAGAGAGGTCTACTAGTCTCCTTAGAGGGTAGCGAAGGGAAGTTTTTAGGGATTGGAATAATAAACTCCATTGAATATGATCGGGGAATACTTAAAGTGTACACTAATGTTGATGAAACTGTATCCAGAGTTTGCGTTGGACAAATAAGGCTGAGCGAGAAAGGAAGCGAAATAGAGGCTCATTTAAAGGTTGTCTCTAAAGGATCCATAGGAGGGACATAGATAATTGATTACACATTGATGACAGCGGGGCTTAATAGATTTACAGAATTTTCTCCCTAAAGCTATAAAGAGCATGTGAACATCAAAATAATCTTTTGGAGAATATAATTTCTCAATTCTCGCCCTAATAGATTCGTATCTATTTTCCTCTTTAGGAACTAACCCAAGCCTTTTTGAAACCCTACTCACATGCGTATCTACGGGTAAAACCGACTTCTTAGCGCAGAAGAGGAGAACTATATCAGCAGTCTTTGGCCCCACTCCCGGCAAACTCATCAACCTCTCTCTAGCTTCGTTCAGCGGTAATGAATATATGAAGTCAAGACTACCCCCAAATTTCTCAACAACTATGCGTGATACTTCCTTCAAAGTAACGGATTTATTTTTATGTAGGCCGGCAACTCTTAAAGCCTCTTCAATACACTTAACATCAGCCTCAGATAGACTTTGAGGGGTTACTGGCATCTTAGCAAGTAAATTCTCAAAAGCTCTTCGAGTATTTACCTCTGACGTTGACTGGCTTATAATTGTTCTCACTAAAACTTTAAATGGTTCCCCTGAAATGTCTGAGATGTCGGGAACAGAAAAGACACCCCTTAAAACCTCAAGTATTTTCCTAGCTCTCTGGGATAATTCATCCACGGAAGGGATGCTTGTCTCACTCATACTATTAGCTTCCTAAGAAGTTCGTTTTATGTTTTGTTTTAGTTTAAAGTCTTAATAAGGAGATTTACAATTATTGTCCTACTGAAAAATGTGTTGGGAAGGTGTCATCTATGAAGGTTAATAAGCTTAGGGAGCTTTTAAGGAGAGGTGAACCGACTCTTGGAACGAGGATTATTTGTCCATGGCCCGGTATAGTTGAAGTGATTGGATATACAGGCATATATGATTACGTTGAGTTTCTAAGCGAGTATGGACCGTATGACTTGCATGACCTGGATAATTTGGCGAGAGCCGCAGATCTGGTTGGGCTCTCAACTATGATAAAGATAGATCAGCAGCCTAGAGTATATCTTGCTGAGAGAGCATTGGCGGCTGGGATACAAAATGTCCTATTCGCGGATATAAGGACAGTTGATGATGCGGAAGAGGCTGTTAAGGCTGTTAGAATGGAGCCAAAGGGCATAAACGGTTATAGGCTGGATAGAAGAGTTGGCTATACAGGTGTTCTGGCATCGGCTGCAGATCTCGTGAAGATCTGTGACGATGCTGTAGTTGCATTAATGATTGAGAAGAAGGAGGCTGTCGAAAACTTAGAAGAAATACTCTCAGTTAAGGGCATAGATATGGTGCAGTTTGGCCCCATGGACTATTCAGTGAGCATAGGTTTGCCCGGGGAAGTAAATCATCCAAAGGTTAGAGAGGCTGAAGAAAAGGTCATTAAAACAGCTCTAAAGATGGATGTTGCGCCAAGGGCGGAGATAGGGAGCCCAGAGGAGGCTGAAAGGTATATCGCTCTTGGGGTTCGAAACTTTAACTTAGGCATCGATTTAAGAATTCTTTTTAATTGGTGGAGGAGAAATGGTGAAGAAGTGAGGAAAATCTTCTCTAAAATTTAACCAACATCGATAAGGATCTGATAGCTTTGGGCGGAGTAAAGGTTTATCATGAGGAGACTGTTGAGGAAGGAAAGAGACTATTGGCCACGGTAATTGAGTTAGGAAACTCTTACATGGTTTTGCTAAGTGAGGGCGATGAAGAGAATCTTGGGACTCTTGCGGCTTCGATACCATCTCAGCTTGGGCTATCTAGACTGCCGCTCTCTTCAATCCTCTTAGGGGAACGAAACGCAATCACAGCTAGGCTAATAGCTGAGCGCCTTGCGGCCATAACTAACAAGATAGTTTTAGTTTCAGTATTTCTGAGGAGCATTAATGAAGTTAAGGCTGGACAGATCTTCATAAGACTCCTTGAGAAAATTTTGAAGGGGGTAAAGACATGAGCTTCAGAGAATTTCTCAAGAACATGGAAGATCTCAATGAAGTAATTCACATCGAGGAAAGCCTTTCACCAATATTTGAGATTCCAGCCATAATGAAGAGCCTATTGTCAGCAAACGCTCCTATTGTCTTCTTTAACAGTGTTGAGGGATACGAGGATGCAAAGGTTGTCGGAAACGTTTGTGCGACAAGGAAAAGAATATGCGCATCTTTAGGCGTGACAGAGGATAGTTTACATAGAGAGATTATTAATGCGATAAATAGGCCGGAGAAGCCCAAAATCGTTGATGACTCACCAGTTAAAGAGATTATTGAGGAGCCTAAGCTCTCGAAAATACCTGTTCTAAGGCACTATGAGCGTGACGCAGGACCATATATTACTTCAGCAATAATTTCAGCGGAAAGTCCAGATGGGGAGATTGAAAATGTTTCGATCCATAGATTGCTGGTTTTAGACGATAGGCGGCTGGTCATAAGACTCGTTCCAAGACATCTCTTCAAGCTCTGGAGTATGGCTAAAGATGCTGGCAAAGATCTTGACGTTGCAATATCTATAGGGGTTCATCCAGCCATACTCCTGGCGGCGGCTTCATCACCACCCTTCGGAGTCAGCGAATACTGGGTGGCTAATAGCCTGCTTAAGGGCGGACTTAAGCTAATAGAATGCGAAAAGATCCACGCGTACGCGCCAGCCGAATCCGAGATAGTTCTTGAGGGCAGAATTTCATGCAAAGAGGAGACTATGGAGGGACCGTTTGTGGATATAACCGGGGCATACGATATCCCTAGGCGTCAGCCGATCATCGAGATTGTTAATGTTATGCGTAGAGAAAAATACATTTATCAAGCTCTTCTGCCAGGAGGACCAGAACATATGCTGCTTATGGGTCTACCCAGAGAAGCTATGATCTACGACGCTGTATCAAAGATTGTACCAACGGTTAAGGCTGTTAACCTCTCATTTGGGGGATGCGGATGGCTTCATGCCATAATATCAATTGAAAAGCAGACAGATGGAGACGCGAAAAACGCTTTACTGGCAGCTTTCGCAGCACATCCAAGTTTAAAGCACGCTGTCATCGTAGACGCTGATATAAATGTCTTCAATCCGGAGGAGGTCGAATGGGCGATTGCCACAAGATTTCAGGGCGACGAAGATCTCCTTATAATACGCAATGCAAGGGGGTCAACGCTCGATCCATCAGCAGATATGGAAACAGGCTTAACAACTAAGGTTGGTATAGATGCAACGCGTCCGTTAGGGGCTGAGAAGGAAAAGTTTGAGAAGGCAAGGATACCGTTAACGGAGAGAGCTATAAGGATAATAGACAACCTGAAAATTTAACGCTAAACCTCCCTTAAAGCAACTTCAATGCATTTCTTAAGCGGTAAGAGAATAGCTTTAACATTGCTCATTAGTGGAGCATAATATGCTGTTTTTGCTGAGTTCGTTACTAAGGTTTCTACGCCGAGCTCCCTCAACCATGTGACAACAGCACATGTGTCCGATATAACACGACCTCCCGAAGCCTCAATAACTTTCACGCAATCATAGGCTCTACTCCGTATGAACCTCGGCGTGCAAACCCATAATTTGATGTCCTCTTTAATCCTCCTCCCATATAAGAGACTTGAGATACTCTTAATCTCCTCTAGAGAGCAATGAGGACACCCAATAAAGATTAAGTCTGGCTTCTCAAATGCTGAGGATAGCTCTTCATAGCTCCTCCTAATATCTCTATTATCAACAGTTATCTTCTCCTCTATTTGTGAAACACCATCCAATCCGTTTAGATAAAACATTGATACCATACCGCTCGTAGCCATCGCAGCACCCATCTGCTTTAAAAAGCATTCTTCTCTAACAATTTTACCCTGAATTACCGGTATGCTATCGCCCAAAACCTTACCTAAATAGATGCCTAAAGAACCATAATCAGACTCGCTTAATATGTCGGCTTCAACTTTAACAAGCACAGATGCGCGACGGTTTTCCGGCCGATGTAAGCCATAGTCTGGCGTTTTACCTATTAACGCCGAGGCGAGGGCGCTCGGTCCACCCTCACGATTCGTCCACGCTCCAAGGATTGAGTTCGCATATATAACGGCTGATGACTCTGCCCAAGATACGTGAGAACCCGTGCGGATTTGCCTAATATAATATGGTGTACATGTTAGAGTTGGTTCAATCCCTAAGGCACTATACAAATCTATTATCCTTTTTTGTTTCTCAATAAGTTCTCCTGGAAGAAGATTGAATGATGGATCCTCAAAGTCTATGCTTGACGGATTTATTGTCGAATCCACCTTAACTCTTCCATTAGAGGCTACTAGCGCTTCAAGAAACTCTATAGGTGCGTTTCCAATAGTCTTATATGATACGCCGGAGACGTGCGCCGACTCAATGGGTATAAGGCGCTCAGCCCCGTAAAGGTCACCCAACTTAACAAGTATTTTCATGGAGATCTCATAAGCCCATCCAAAATCTCCATTGTAAATCCGCTCCTCCTCCCTACTTAAATACAATCTCTTCATTCACCTCCTGAAGACTTTTACTATGCCCAAGCTGCCGTTAACTTCAACAACGTCTCCCGTTTTTATCTGCGTAATGTCGATCTTATCAACCATAGGTATATTGGCAATAATTGCGCCAACAACCACGACCGGGTCGGATAGCATATTCACTATAGCCTTAGGGGCAAGACCGTTTTTAGCGAGCGAATACAGAACATAGCTGCCCACAGTAGAGCCATGCCCATGTGGAAAGCATAAAATAAAACCCTTAATGCTCCTACCATATAAATCGTGATCTCTTTCGATAATGATCCCAGTTTTTGGATCTACCCCACCTAAAAAACTGAGAGGCTTTGTTGAAACTAGCGCGGTTCCGCTCGCGGCTCCGGGAACTATGGGTCGCCCCTTTAAAATCATTTCCATCCTTCCCCACCAAATCAATGACGCTTAATTAATAGGAGATTCTTGCCGAGAATGGCATCTCGCCGAAGATCCTTTCAGTAACCTCTTGAACCCTCATTAAGTATTCCTCCTCAGTATAGACTCTCAATATATTCATGAAGCCTTTAAGTAAATCGAATATTCCTGAGACATCGCTCAGTCTACCGGAAATCTTTCTGCCATCTCTAGCCTTCTGGAACACTGGGATCTCCATTGGCTCCGCGGGGAAAGCGTGATGGTATGGAACTGAAGGCAACGTTGGTACGTCAATTACTACGCTTTCTGGGTCAACTCCTGCCTCCTCAGCTATCTGATCCCTTATACGGTTCCTTATACCCTCCACATTTAAGATCACAGATACGATCTTATCTCTAATGTAGAATGGTGGGGGGTCATAGGCACATTTTATAAGCTTTCTTCTCTCCAGCCTCTCAATTATCTCCCTTGATTTTTCACACTCTTTAAGCTTTGTCCACAGGGTATAGTCGTTTAGAGAAAGATACTCTTCAGGAGACCTAAAATTTGTCAGGTTTAGATCATCTTTGGCACGTTCCATCGCCATGGCAAGCATTATTTGGACGGCTCTGCCAACCCTATGGAAATAAATACTCTTAAATGATTCTATACGCGCCAGTATGAACGATTCCAGCGCGGATAGAGCGCTCACATTAACCGATAGGTTTCCGTCAATAACATCTAGTGTGCGTGCTAATCGTATGACGTCCACAAATCCGTATTCCGCTCCAGTATGATATGTGTCCCGCACAACAAAATCCAGTTTATCGGCATCTACAGCGCTCCTAATTATTTGATCCATAAAAGCCATACTAGGCTTATTCAAGCGCCCAATAGATAGAGCGCCGATAACTTTGGGATCATAACCTAAATCGCTTATAATATCCCTTAACTCAGAGGTCGTGATTATCCAGAATGTCATATCTTCATGGGTTTTACCTAGGAACTTAGTGAGTATATGTTCAAAAATGTGAGAGAAAGGACCGTGTCCAACATCGTGAAGTAAAGCAGCTATCCTTATCATTTGCGCCTCATCCTCAGATAGAATTTGAGATATTTGCGGATTATCAACAATCAAGCCAGCTAGATGCATAACACCGATCGAATGCTCAAACCTGGTGTGATTTGCTCCTGGGTAAACATATTCCGCGCCAGCCAGCTGCCTTATCCTGCGTAGTCTTTGAAATGGAAATGAATCAATCACTTTCCTCTCAGCCTCAGTTATATAAACGTATCCGTAAATAGGGTCCTTAATCTCACCCCAATATTTACGCTTAGACATGAGCTATCAATCCGCCCAAAATCGACATAATAATTATTTTTGAATGATTAATCTCTTTCTTTTTCTAAGGAGAAACATTTATTGTGAAGAAGATAAATATTTTATCTTGGAAGGCTAGAAATGATACAACTAAAGAGTTTTAATAAACTCTTCTCACGCTCAGGATTTATCTCTAAACTCATATCGTTAACGCTCCTTCTAGGGATTATTACATCATTATCATATACCAAGCTGACAATAGTTCATGCAGAAGAGAGTTATGCAGTGCATGAAACATCTTTCAGCGAAATTATTCAGGTAGGCGACTGGATTGCTGTTTTCATTTTCCCACCTATTGAAGGCCTATGGGTTAAATGTAACGCATCAAAGTCAAGTGACTTTAGGGTTTCATTCTCCACCAATGAGGTCCAGGCTGGACGGAGATGCTCCATTATTTATATGCAGCCTAAAACCGAAGGCATATACAACCTTCTGCTATCATTTTATTCGAGCAACGAGTGGAACGGCACCGTCGGGGTTTACACACTTAACTATGATTTTTATGGTAAAAATAAACAATCTTCCTTAACGCCTCAAGGATACTTCATAGAATTACGTACAATTAAAATGAAACCTAATAACAATCAGACAGCGAACTACAGGATCATTATATCTATTATTGCCCAGAACATAAGTCTCTCAGCTGCAGGGCTCTTTAATATTAAGTTTCCCGCTCCAATAAGCATGGTGTTCTTCGCTTTGATAGGTGCATCCATCGCCTATGTTAACGCTTTCTTTGTAATAGACTCATACTTTAGGAGTAAGACTGAAGAAATTTCAAAGACTCGCTGGGTATTAATTATTTTACTAATTGTGGTCAGTCTCTACGTGCTGTATTACATCTATCAGTCAATTATAGAGTAAATTTAAAGGTGAAGAGACATGCAGAGTGAATATGATGAGGAAAAGGAGGCTGAATTCACAAATCAATGGTGGTATAATCGATACATGTTAAGGAAATTTTTCTCACCGTTACTCTACTTGACTTCTTGGCAGTATAGGCTATGGAGATTTCTGCAAAAGCCTCCCGATAAGAGAAGAGCTGAGGTTGAAAAAAGGGCTAAGGCTATAAGAAAAAGGATTGATTTTCCAAGAGTTACAAGAAATGATGTTATTGGAAGAGATGAGGATTTTGAAAAAGTTCTCTTGAGCGCTCACTACCATATATTTAGGGATCCTGAGGTTCGGAAAAATAGTCCAGTTCCACCGCCAAAAATCTTTGTATTAAAGGGTAGTTCAGGCAGCGGAAAAACATTCTTTGCTGAGGCGTGCCAAAGGGAGGTCTTTGAGGCCGGCTTAAAATATGGACTAATAGTTTACTATGCCTCTTTAAGGCCAGAGGAAGTTTACACTATGTGGTATGGTAGGAGCGCTCAGCAGCTTAGCGCATTTTTTGAGGAGGCTTTTCAGAGGCCAAGTATTATATTGATTGATGAGTTTCATGCTTTTGGAAGCCGCTTTACATCCTCAACTGAGGTCGGTATGGAGGAGAAAAGAGTTCAAACGGTCTTCTTGGAGAAAATAGATGATCTCCAAAAGAAGAATTATAGGTGCATTCTATTAATATCCACCAATGAATATGAAACTATTACCGAGTCCCTCAGGCGTAGGGGTATTGTTGGGACGATAGACCTTGATGCTGGAATTAACAGGGCTATGCTTGTTGAAATTGCTAAAAGAAAGTGTGAAAAGTATAAGATACATCTTAACCCTAGCGAGATAGTGGACACTCTTGAGGATGCATTGAGGAGCGTTGGTGGAACCAAGCTAACGCCTGCAGATATATGCAACGCGTTTGACATAGTTATGAATGAGAAGGCTAAGCCAATCCAACGCAGCATCATAAACAGAGTTTTGCATGGATTAATATCTAAAGGTGATCCGCAGGATAAAAATGAAAATATAGAAGTGAACTTGAGCGATTTTAGGGAGGCTGCGCGTAAACTAAAGAGCTATACGACTGTGGAGAAGACAGAGGCTGCGAAGAGGGCTATAGTAAGAATAACACCAAAAGAGAGGTATAGCGATGTTGGTGGTCTCCATGGAATAAAGGAGGAGATAATTAAAGAGATTTCTCTAGCATTAGATGCCAACCTGGCTGTTAAAGCAGGTTATAGGCCGCCGAAAGGTTTTATATTTTATGGTCCTCCTGGAACTGGTAAGACTTTACTAGCAAAGGCTATAGCTGGAGAAAATAATGTTTGGTTTTATAATATTAATGGTCCATCAATTCTCCAAGGACATTACGGTGATCCTGAGAAGACTATACGTGACATCTTTGAGGACGCTCGTAAGAATGCTCCCGCAATAATATTCTTTGATGAGATAGATGCCATTGCTCCTAGAAGGGGAACGCACGATCCCGTTATTGATAGAGTTGTTGCTCAATTGCTCACGGAAATAGACGGCTTTACGCCGCTCACAAACGTAGTCGTTATTGGGGCAACAAACCGCATCGATGTTCTAGATCCCGCCCTGCTTGAAAGGTTTACGAGACACTTCGAATTTACTTATCCGAAGAATAGGGAGGAGAAGCTTGAGATAATAGAGATTCACCTCAGGCGATATAAACATCACCTGGAAAAGAATATAACTCCTGAGGATATATTGAGAGTATTCGAGAAGAAAATACTAAGCCCAAGAAAGATTGCGGATACGATCGATGATGCTAACCGCCTTAGAACGAAGGAGCTCGAAGCTTGCCTTCGGCTTGTACAGGCAATAAAGTATAGGCCTGAGAAGGTTGATGAGATTAGGAAGCTTTATGAAGCTGATTTAGAGCGTCTATTTTCAGTACTAAACATTAAGCCAGATGACCCAGACCTTCTAGCAAAACTTGAGCGAGTAAGCCCCGAGAACTACCCGCTAAAACTATATCACTTTGAAAAAGCCTTAGAGAAAACTTATGATGAAGCGGTTGAAGAGGCGAAGAGGATGGTCTTTGAGACCGTGAGAATACCAAAGCCTGAGGTTGGAAAGAGCTATGGGCTTATAGCTTTAGGTGAACGTGGAGAACTTGGCGGGCTCATTGGTGTTATAGAGGTTGTTGTTAATCCGAAAGGTTCAGGAAAGGTACACGTTATTGGCAGTGAAACTGGCGAGAGCATACTTGCAAGTGCCTACGACGCCTTCATACATATAAACTCGATCTCTAACTGGAAATTTAAAGACTACGATGTCTACGTTGAGATAGTGACGCCCGCAAAGGGGATGGAGAAGCAGGTTGCTGGATTGGGGGTAACAAGGGCACCAGTCTCTGGACCGTCTGCTGGCCTCGCAATAGCCGTGTCAATGCTTTCAGCTTTCACCGGAGTTGAGGTGGATCCAGCTGTCGTTATGACTGGTGCCATAACAGCTCTAGGTGAAGTTTGGCCAGTTGGCGGTTTAGATTATCGTGGAATGGGTAAAATTGAGGCTGCATTATCAGATCAATACGCTAAGGTATTGGTTATACCGAAATATAACTATGATAAGTTAAAGGACTTTGGCGTAGAAAAGCTACTTTACGAGCACGGTATAAAAATAGTTCCAGTCCAAACATTTCTTGAGGCGGCTTCAATAGCATTACTTGACTTTGAGAAAGTTAGGGGTATCTTTCTAAGCAATAATGAATAGCAATGAAAACCCAAAGCTATCTATAGGATGAATTGTTCTTTCTCATCCCGCCTTCTTTTGTTTGCGATCTCCAACAGAGCCCTGTAATATTCTCCACTCTCAATCTTCATATGTATATTCTGTAGCGCCTCATAGACGTTCGCAAAATACTCTTTATCCTCAGCCTTAACTTCTCCATTTTTCTCAATAAGAGATACTCTCCATATTATTCCCAATCCAGCCTCCCTTATAGATTGATAGAGTATTCTATGACCAACTTCAAGTAAACGTGGATATACATCCGAGGATAATTTAATTAAATCGTCGCCTACATTCCTAAGCTTCTCAAGATCCCACGAACACATACCGTCCCTGTTCTTAGAGAGAATTTCAGCAAGCCTAGATCTTATAACATCAAGTATTGGCAAAAACTTCTCCATAATTATTTCCGCCAATTGTCCATTAATTGTACTATATCATAATCAGTATTTAAGCATAATTAGTAAGGTTTATGCAAAATAGTTTTATCCCTGAATAATATTATAAAATTTAAATGAAAGAAGGTATGTGAAGTGATGAAGAAAGGACGAATAATAACGTGTCCCGAATGTGGTTTCAGGTTTGATATTTTATATGCTAGAACAGTTTCTTGTCAGGGCTGTAGCAAAATACTGTCCTCATTGAGCTGCGAATATGTCAGGTGCCCTAAGTGTGGCTCTGAATTTCAGGTAAAGTATATCTAAAGATACGTAACTTCAATGAAAGGTTTCGCGTTTATTTTGTGGATGAAAATGTTTTCTTTACCTGCATTTTGATTCCTTTCATTCTCAAGGCTTTAAGCTTCTCCTCTATTCTTCGACCTCTCTCCTCCGCTTCGATGAATATCCTATCTAATTTTCCGCTCCTAATTATACCAGAGATTTCCTCAAGCGTTTTTGGCAACTTCTCTATTGTTGAGTATAACATCTCGTTGAAGTATTTGTCGTCTGAAACGATCTTCAAAGCCTCTTCAGGGCAGAAATCAACACACTGAGGTTTCCCATCACAGAGGTCGCATGCTATAACAACCATTTTATCAGGATTAAGCATTATCCCACCATAGGGGCATGCCTGAATGCATAAGACGCACCCATCACACTTCTCCTCATCTATAATGAGGATGCCGCCCCTCTCAGATTGCTTAATGGCATTATGGGGGCAAGCCCTTATACAGGGAGCGTTCTCACAGAAGCGACACGTTACAGCAAGGTTTAGCGCCGGATTTAAATGAATAACCCTTATTCTAGACTTGGCCGGGTTCGGTTCACCCTCCTTCTCTAAGGCGCATACAAATTCACATATACTACAGCCTATGCATTTGCTTGGGTCGACCACCACGAAATTCCTACCAACTAAGCCTATTTTATGTGACATATGACTCTGATCCCCCATGATTTTTGCTTTTTAATTCTTAATCTTAGATTAAGACAAGCATTTAAGCTTCTCGATACTTCGACAGCTCTAACTTGAAATACTTATATCAACTTTCTCATCGCCGCGTATTCTAACATTCTTTAATGAGGAAACCATACCTAAAACAGCTTTTCTGATAATCTCTGATGCAAAGGGCTGAAGAGGAATATCTTCTCCAGAAACATTTAACCTTACGCTCACTTTAGGCTTCATCCTGATTACAACGCAATCATCAATACTTGCTGAGCCACAGTATATTTCTTCAGCGAGATCCTCACACATCTTTCTTCCACATCTACCACAATTCAGTCTAGCGAGAGATCCCAAGATCTCAAGTATCTTTAGTTTTCTCCTAATGAAATTTAAGGTTCTTTCAACAATTATCGCGCGGTTCTCTTTAATATTGAGTATTTGCTCGTTAATTTTTTGTAGTGAGCAGAATGCTATTAAGTCTTTTTCAACATGTTCTTTATATTCTCTGTACTCCTCTATGTTCTTCACGCATATGATCTTACCTATGCTCCTATCATCCAAAACCATTGATGAGAAGCCCTCTAAGATGATTACTTTAGCGCCAAAGAGTGAAGAAACATCAAAAATTTTGTCCAGCGAAATACTAGAGTCCCTGACTATTACGTTAACCTCACTCTTAGAGAACGCTATTACAGGGTTGGCGCCAGCTCTCCAATGCCTCCATGTATCGCTTCCTTCCCTATCGCTCGAGAAGCCTTCATGTGCAATATGTTTGATGGATGCCACAGAAAAACCCTCTTTGATGAGTTCCGGAACTAAAGTTTCAATAACTGTAGTTTTTCCAGAGGCTTTCCTACCAATAACCGCTACTATAGGGCAATTTATATGCAAACTGACGCACCTTCAAGGGTTTCTGGGTTGCCTAAAAATATCTATTTTTTGGAATAAGATTATATTATTGCCGCAATCAACCTGAGATAAGAGTGAAGTGCGTATGCGGGAAGAGAGGCGTGTCGATATGATCTTTTCAAGTAACGCTTTGGCTAACGTTGAGGCTGTGCTCTTTGACTTATTTGATACTTTGCTTATAGTGGAACGCGATAAGAACTCTGTCAAAGTTAATGAGGAATGCCTAAAACAAGTTTATAAATTCCTTAACATGAATGGGATTAACATTTCATATGAGAATTTTAGGCAGGCATATCGTGAGATTCGAAACCAGTTCTACGAAAGAATATATAAGAATTTTGAGGAGCCTCACTTCACTCATAGGATCTCCCAGGTTCTGATTATGCTCGGCTATAACTATCCTCCAAACAGCCCAATAGTTGTGGGGGCGGCCAACGCATACTCAGAAGAATTTATGCGGCATGTTTATCCAGACGAGGACGCTGCTTTTGTCTTGCGGATTTTGCTCAAACATGGGTATAAGACAGGGATTATCTCAAACTTTGCGATTCCGGAATGTGCACATAAGCTCATATCTCTACATGGGCTTAAAGGCCTTCTTAACGTTGTGATTATTTCAGCCGAGGTTAATAGGCGTAAGCCCAGCTCAGAAATCTTTTCTGTGGCGTTGAGGGCTTTAGGTGTTGAGGCGGCACGCTCCATTTTTGTAGGTGATACGCCAGATATAGACATTAGGGGAGCTAAAGCGGCTGGAATGAAAACGATATTGGTGGAGCGTGGAAATACTAGAATTAGCAGGATTGAGGATGAACCAGATTTTAGAGTAAGCAGCCTGAAAGAGATTTTAAGATTGCTTCGGATAAATGCGTCTTAGTCTTCTACTCCGTAAATATGCCTAAGGCTATCTAGAACTTTCTGATATTTCTCGAATATCTTATCTAATATCTTGCTGTTATCGGGGTTTGGATAGAATATTCTCTCCTCACTGAAGAACCTCTTTCTCGCTTCATCAATGGATTTATAATATCCAGATCCTACAAAAGATATTATTGCCGCTCCTAAAGTTGCGGTTTCCCTCTGCGCCGGAACTATAATTGGAAGCCTTGTAGCATCAGCCCTCATCTGATTCCACATATCATTTCTCGACCCACCCCCAACAACACGAATACAATTAACCTCAATGTTCAGAGCCTCAATCAGATTTTTTAGGGCCTCCCTCATCTGAAATGTAAGCCCCTCAAAGACTGCGCGGACTATTTGGCTGCGGGAGGAATGCAATGTTAATCCAAGTATAGATCCCATAACACTGTACTTTTTGAGGGGGCCACTCTCTCTTACAAAGCTTGGTATAAAAATTAGACCGTTAGAACCAGGCGGAACCCTTTCAGCCTCACTGATTATAGCATCATATCTTCTTTCGCCGAGATCACGGAAGAAGTTTTGGAGAACCCATTCTACGACAGCTGAGGCTATCATGAGGAACTGAGGATTCCAGAGCCCCCTCTCAACATCAGCCTCAATTATTAATCCCTCCTCAAATCCCTTCTTGGTGGGGTTAAAAGAGTTAACTCTAACACCTAAGATTTCCCAGGTTCCGCTTGAGAGTACTGGTTCACCTGGTTTGGCTCCTGAGCCGAATATTGCGAATTGCGTATCATGTCCACACACTATGACGGGCGTTCCCGGAGGTACACCACAATTTCTTCCAGCCTCCCCAGTAACGTATCCTAGTACTTCTCCCGGCTCCTTCCAATCTGGAAAGAAGGATTCATCTATTCCCGCGATCTCAAGCATCCTATTGGACCACCTTCTTTTTCCAAGGTCCATAGCCATCATTGTAGATGCAGAGGTAGGATCTATATGAAATTCTCCCGTAAGTCTATTAGCTATCAGGCCTGGCATCATGAGCCATGTGTAGGCTTCTTCTATCGCTTCAGGAAACTCTTTCTTAAGCCAAATAATCTTGAATAACGTGTTAAAAGGTATTATCTGGTATCCGGTAATCCTGAATATTTCCCAAGCACTGATTTGCTTGGTAACCTCGTCCACAACTTCCTTCGTCCGCTGGCATTGCCATGAAATAGGAGGATAGGTTGGTTCGCCACTACGCTTGACTGGCGCACCGTCAGCGCCCCAAGTTATCACAGTAACTGCTTTAATTTTCTCCGGTCTGACATGCTCCAAAACGTTGCGAGAGACAACGCATATCTTATGCCAAATATCCTCCATGTCCCAAATAAGCCAGCCGGGTTTACCGTCTGGCTGCTGACAGGGACTATTTGGTAGGCTTGAGAACGCCAGAATATTTCCAGCAGGGTTAACTGCGACAGCTCTAATATTTGTTGACCCGCAATCAAAAACTAGAACGAAGTCTTCCTCGCAAGGCCGCATAAAGATTAACCCCTAAATAAAATCTATTGAGGTTGAAAATATGCTTTTTTGGGAAGTTCCTTCTAATCGAACCTGCAATTTAAGAGATCCCTGAATCTGCTTTAATTTGCAAATTAAGCACATTTTTCTTCAGAACTTTTATTAAAATTTGATGTAAAGTCTAATTTTTTATTTAGGCAAGTTTTTAGGAAAATGTTAAAATTATTTTTATAATCTCTCAAATTTTATTTGGGGGAGTAAAAGTAAGAATGGTTAAAGTTCCTAGAGTTTGGGATCTAATAAGTCAGTTTAAGATCAGATGCAGAGAGAAGGGTTGGTGGGTTTCCGAGTACGAGGATGTTGTGAATGTTAATGGTGAATATCATTGCCTTTTTGGGGTACGCAAGGTTTATCCAAAGACCTTTAAGAGCGTTGTTACTCATCATTGCACCCCAATAAGGGATGGGGCATCCTATAGGATAGTAAATGTCTCCTATATGGCTTGGATATTCCAAGAGTACTTACCAGAAAGCTTGGTGCTTATCGTTATGGAAGATCCCCGCCTCTTAAAGACTACAGCTCTTTATGATTTGAGCGAGACCTATTCGGGGAAACCAATATATTTGAGGTTAAATGAGACTGGAAGCGTAGTTTTTCAAGAATTTGAGAGGTTTTTAAAAGCAGAATATGGGCTTAACTTCCTGGAGAGACTACCGCCACCTCCACCACAGGAGCGGATGCCCTCAGAAAAAGTTGGTTTAACTATTGGTTAATGGGAGCGAAATGAATGGTATAATCATAGTTACAGCTTTCATCTAAGCATGATAATATTTCTTATCTCATCCTCTATTGACTTAAGAATATCTTGATACCATGCTTGCCCGTTTTCTATGGCATCTATTTTTGCCTCAAGATCTCTAGTCAATTCTTCTGAAACTAGGGATCCGAAGTTTTTGATTAAGTATTCGTACACCGCTCTTCCAAGCTTCGTATTAAATATTGCTCTATTATTTTCAATAATGTACCGCCTCTTCATTAGTATACTGATAATCTTCGAGTATGTACTCGGTCTCCCAATCCCCTTCTCCTTCATTAATGATATTAAGTCTCCTTCTCGATAGGGTCTAACAGTAGGTTCGCGTCTAACCCTCATCCGCACAACTTTATACTCGCCCTCCGTAACCTCATTATCAATTCTAACAATTGGATTGACTGAGAGGAAACCCGGCTCAATTATCTTAATGATCCTACTCTGCCTAGTGGTGAATGAATCAATTTTTAGGTCGAATTCCTCCACTAAACATCTAGCCTCACTCATCTGACTAGCAATAAACCTCCTAAATATCATATCATATAGTTTTAGGTGGTCAGCTCCAAGCTTTTGGGGGATCCTTAGGACCCCCGAAGCAAGATAGAAGCGTAGTTGCTTAACATTCAATGGTTTGGTTGGCCTTATACATTCATGTGCCCCTTCGCTCCTGTATTCCCTTGGCTTAAATAAGCTTGGATAATTCTCCTCTAGGAAGCGGCGTGCGACATCGATGCCAGCAGTTGAGACGGATGTTGAATCTGTTCTATGATATGTTATGAGACCTGACTCAAAGAGGGATTGCGCCAGCCCCATTGTATAGCTAACTGTGAAACCCAGCTTTTGAGATGCGTCTCTAAGCATGCTATCTGTGGTGTAAGGTGGTTGAGGATAAAACTTATCCTCACGAAAGCTCAATTTTTCAATTTTAGCGGTCAATTCACCATCCTTAAACTTCTTTTTCATCTCCTCTACGTTTGGCGGATTTATAAGTCTAACAGATAAGCCATTTTCCAATTCTATGTCAACCACTGGAATCTTATTCTTCAGTTCCTCTGACCGCTTTATAACCCAGCCCAAGACAGGCGTCTGGACTCGACCAGCTGAGAGAGTTGTTATCTTAAATCTATCCCAGAGCTTTCTGCTCAGCTCAAATCCAACCCATCTATCCTCAATCCTTCTGACAATCTGGGCTTGTACATAAGGTAGTTTAATTGTCCTAGGTTCAGATATGGCTTTTCTTAAGGCTTTTCGTGTAACTTCATGGAACTCGAGTCTCTCAATATTTCCGCAATATGGCTTAACAACAACATAGATATCGTAGCCTATCTTCTCGCCTTCAGCGTCCGGATCTGTTGCAATAAGCACTTTATTCACTTCAATAGCTAACCTTCTTAGCAGATTTACAATATCCCTTTTTGAGCGTACATCCCTTGACTTACATACTGGGCACTCTTCATGATCTGTGAACTGCTCGCCACAGTTATTGCATCTCCTTATGTCCGTGTAGATTGGCACATAGTGTTCTCCATCCTTTAAAACTCCGTGGAAGCCCCCCTCCGTGGTTAGGTCGAATATGTGTCCACCAGACGCCACAACATTTAGAATCAGCTGCCCACTTGCAACCTCATAAACTGTAGTCCCATCTAGAATTCTCTTTGCTGGCTTGCCAAAGAAATATGCTATTGTCCTAGCCTTCGTCGGTGATTCGACAACTATTAGTGCGGATCTAATGATGTCAACAGCATCTATGGTAAATTTGCCCTCACGTATCCTCCTGATAGCATCTCTATCGCTGTCAACCTGTCTAAATTCTTCTAAAGCCCTCTCCAACTCATATTTCTCAAACTCTTCATCCGTTGCTAGCTGAATTCTCTTACTTAAGCCATGGAAAGCTTTCTTATCATCAACGATGACTATTGATACGCCGCGGCTTATGCCCATGGCATAAAACCTCGATGATCTACCCGATGCTTGCACGTAGCCTGCGACATCAGGTATCAGCAGAACATACTCGCCATCCTCAATCTTTACATCAACATCCAGTCTCTCAATGACCCTCTTTAAATCAGCATCCTCCATCATTTTAGCTAAAAGATTTCTTGCTTCCTTAACAATTCTCTGGACGTATCCTGGAAAGCCCTCTAGAACAAGGTTTTTTTCATCAGCCTCCCTTATCTTATCGACGACGTCTTTAGTTACAGGAACTATTTTGGATAAGGCCGATATTATTGGAGCAGCCTCGCGGGAGAATTTCTCTTCAAAGAATGGTGATAGGGCTTTTAGGAGGGTGAGTATTTTCTGCGGGCTACATTCATCGATTCTAACCCTAATTTCTCTTCTCGGAACGCCGGCGAAAACAACATACCTAATAGTTTCCGGGAGATCAAGCCCTCTAGCTAGCGGGCTTCTATTGCTTGCAACACCTGCTAGAACAGCATATTCACCGCTCACAAACCTATCTAGTATCTTAGGATTCATCCTTTCATAGACAAACGCATTTATTCCAGCTTCCTTTAATGCTGTAGCTATCTCTCTGGCGTAATCTAGACCTTTAACCTGTGGAACAAAGAGTAGGCAGCCTGGACCATGCCTTTCAATAGCCTTCACAACCTCCCCTTTAATATCTTCTTCGGGTTCAATGTAGAAGTTTGCTATATTTCTAACAAATTCTGGGCTGAAGCCAGGCTCAAAACCGAATAGCCGCCTAAATACTTTTATACGTTTTGTCCTTTTACCCCTTAATGTCGCTCCGGAGACCACGAGTACTCTACCGCGGCTTATGTTTATCTGTGGCATCATCCTTTTCTCAGCATTAGCCTCTTCCTCCTCCCTCAGAGCCTCCTCAATATCCTTGGCGGTGAAGCCCATGAGGAAAACAATCTTATCTATGTTTTTGGGGGATTTGAGGAAGGCGTCGACATCATCGACGAAGATGAAGTCAAAGTTTACGTCCTTAATCAGATCGAATCTATTGTAAAGGAAGCGGTCTGTTGTGATCAGTATAGAGAAGTCTTTATTTAATATGCGATTTATTGTCTCCTCAATCTCTTTACTTCGCATGCCGGAATAATAGCCTATAACAGTTAGATTAGTCCTCTCAGGTTCGGGGAGCTTCTGCAGAAACTCCGAGACCCTATCCAATAGATGCTTAACGAGTAAGCTTGTCGGCACAATAATATAGCTTTTCTTACCTTTCCTTGCTAGGAAAAGGGCCATAATTAAACCGAAGTGGGTTTTACCTATGCCGGTTGGGGCAACTATTGAGAAGCTCCGCCCCATTAAAACCCTCTTAGCCCAGACTTCCTGCAGGGCCCACGGCCTAGATCCTATGAGAGACCTGAAGAATTCGGAGAAGTTTTTAAGTTCAAAATTTACCTCCAATATTTTCGCGTATTCACCGACGTTACCCCTTTTGATCAGCTCTGTGTAAACTCTCTCCTTATCAATGTTGTCGATCGGCGATGGCAAGCATCTGCTACACACCCCTGAACTTAATAGTTCTTGGTCGCTAATATCCCCTCCACAATTTGGACACATCCCGCGGTATATTGCCTTTAGACTCTCAACTGTAGTCTTAGTTTCCATCATTTCTGCTCAGCTCAAATTTTCGATTCTTATGCTTAAACCAGCATTTTTCTCAATATAAAGATATTTAAGAGGGTGAATAAAAATTTAGTACAGCATCTAGAAAAATATGTAGGATTGAGAATGGCCGGATCTGAGAGTCTTCTGCCATATATTAGGGGGAAAGGTGAGGTAGATCAGCCAATAATTATAGTTGATAGTAGGGAGGCAGCTCTAGCCCCGAAAATAGTTAAGGGTTTAAAGGAGCTTGGCGCGCTGATAAAGATTGAAGCCCTCGATAAGGGAGACTATGTGATCTCTGGTGAATGTGCATTTGAGAGAAAGACTGTGCAGGACTTTGTCCATACGCTTACCCACAGAGATCTCTTCGAGCAGCTCTTCCTGCTTAGGGAGGCTTATCCCAAACCATTCATATTGATTGAGGGCTACCTATCAATGATATATAAATTTAGTAGGGTTAATCCATCATCTGTTTGGGGAGCCATATTCGCTCTAGTCAAGAATGGTATAGGCATGGTTCATACGGCCAATTATAGGGAGACTATAGACCTCCTATATACCTCAGCGAAACAGGAACAGTTTGCTGAGAGGAGAGTTCCTTCAGTTCATCCAGTTAAAAAGATTGAGACCGTTGCGGATGCGCAAATATTTTTTCTGGCAAGCCTACCGGGCATAGGTAGGGAAAAGGCGGTAAGCCTACTCAAAATTTATAAAACGCCGTTTAACGCACTATCAAACGTCGACCGATGGTCAAAGGATGTTTATGGCTTCGGGCCTAAAATAGTGAAGAAAATTAAGGAAGTTTTACACTCAACTTACCAAGGTGAGGATGCGAAAAAGAATTCTCTATAGGGACTTCTCTTCCCGGCATTTAACCCTTAACAACAGCTATTGGTATGAGCCTAGCCACGAAGGTTGCTATTCCAACAGCGTTGCTTACCTCAGCAACTTTATCGACATTCTTATATGCGGGATCAGCCTCCTCAGCCAGGACAGCCATACTTGCCGCCCTAACAACTATGCCGCGACTCTCCAGCTGCCTCTTTATCTCCCCTCCAGTAAAGCGCTTTGTTGCGGCTGCACGGCTAAGCATTCTGCCAGCTCCATGAGCAGTTGAGCCGAAGGTTATCTCCATAGCCTTCGGTGTGCCGACCAGAACCCATGAGCTTGTCCCCATCGACCCCGGTATTATAACCGGTTGGCCTAGGCTCCGGTAGTTTGCCGGAACATCCTTATGCCCTGGCGGAAAGGCCCTTGTCGCACCCTTTCTATGAACCCAGACCTTAACGGTCTTACCGTTAACAGTGTGCTCCTCAATCTTAGCAATGTTGTGTGCAACATCATATACTAAGTGTAATCCGAGCTTATCGGCTGAGGACTTAAAAACCTGCTCGAAGCTTTGCCTGACCCAGTGAGTTATCATTTGCCTGTTTGCGAAGGCATAATTAACTGCGCATGCCATAGCTTGATAATAATCCTGTGCCTCTTGGCTAGGACCTGGGGCACATGCCAGCTCTCTGTCTGGGAGCTGTATGTGGTACTTGTGTACCGCTCTCTCCATAACTCTGAGGTAGTCTGAGCATATTTGGTGACCATACCCTCTAGAGCCGCAGTGAATCATCACGGTGACTTGACCCTCATGAGTTATTCCAAATGCCTTGGCAACCTTCTCATTAAATATTCTATCAACCTTCTGAATCTCTAGGAAATGGTTCCCCGAGCCCAGCGTTCCGAGCTCAGGTGCCCCCCTCTTCTTTGCGGTACTTGAAACCTTATTTGGGTCTGCGCCTGGCATGCAGCCGCGTTCCTCACAGTGCTCGATGTCCTCTTGCCAACCATAGCCCCTCTCTATTAAGTATGGTACACCCTCCCTGGTTATCCTGTCTAATTCGCTCATTGATACTGAGAAATCTTTTCTGTGGCTGCCAAGGCCGCTTGGAACATTATGGAATATTGTCGTGGCCAATTCGTTCAGTTTTGGTCTAACGTCCCTTTCGGATAGATTTGTCACTAAAAGTCTTACGCCGCAGTTTATGTCATAGCCAACTCCGCCTGGACTTATCACACCCTCCTCATAATCGGTTGCGGCGACACCGCCTATCGGGAAACCATAACCCTCATGCCCATCAGGTAGGGTTATCGAGTATTTATATATGCCTGGTAAATGCGCAACGTTCGCGCACTGCTCTAAGGTTTTATCGGTCTTCATCTTCTCAAGCAGATCTTCATCTGCAAAAATCACACCTGGAACGCGCATACCAGCCCTATATTTGGGTATGCGCCAAGTATACCTGTCAACTCTCTCGAGTGGGACGCTCATCTTGAAGCACCATCTTTTAAATTAAATTGAGGTAGATTTGATATATAAATATGCTACGCTATATCTTCTGAAGGGGCAGGGTTCTTAATGGATTAACAGAGAGAATTAATGTTCCTCAGGTTCTCCTTTGAAGTATGGGATTATCTTCTTCTTGAATATACTGATAAATTCTGATATATTGCTGTTGCGCATCGGGCGAAAAGCTACATGTGTAGCTCCAGCCCTAATAAACCTCTCTATTCCATCTATATAATCGTCAGCTTTACCATAGATAACGAAGTCTCCAACTTTATCTAGAGATTTACCGAAAAAGTTTGTTACATAGTGTTCTGCTATTCTTCTGGCTGCGCTATAATCCTCGGAAACGCTTACAATAAGACAGCAGGCGGGCTTTATAGAATATGGATCCCTTCCAATGCTCTTAGCAATATCTCTGATCCTAGAAATCTTCTCCTTAAACTCGCTAGATGATAGAGCCCAACTTATCCACCCATCCCCCATCTCGGCTGTAGCCCTTAAGATGGCTTCGCTCTTACCGCCGAAGAATATGGGTGGGTGAGGCTTCTGTATAGGTTTAGGCCATAGCGGGGCTTCAATAATCCTGTAGAATCGCCCACTATATGATGGAGAGCTCTCGACCCAAAGCTTCTTAATTATAGTGATGCCCTCAATGGTCTTCGCTACCCTAACCCTAAACTTATCCCATTCAACACCATACCTCTGGAATTCTTCTGAGAACCATCCTGCGCCCGCACCAAAGATTACGCGCCCATTTGAGAGATTATCTACTGTGGCTACTGTCTTTGCAAGTATCGCAGGATTCCTCAGCGGTATAGGTGTTACGCAAGATCCTACTCTGATCCTTTTAGTCACAGTAGCTATAGCCGCTAGAACTATCCAAGCATCTAATCCATCCCTCTTCCCGCTTTCCTCACCAACAGCCCTATAAATCCTGTCTGGGAGGAATAAGTGATCTGGAACCCATAGCGCATCGAAACCTGCGCGTTCAGCCTTTACGGAAGACTCTAGCAGGAGCTGGAAGGATGGGAAGCCGTAGGTGGCAAGGTTAATTCCAAACTCTAAATCTGAGGGACTTGAACGTAAAACCATTCTGACCACCCATTAAATCCATTTAGTTTTCAGTCTGGGTTATGTCAATTGCGTTCACCTAAATTTTAATAAATTGGCCTTAAAAAATCATGGTTGGTGAGGCTGTTGAATCCATCTTTGGTTGAGGCTGTTGCGCCCGCAACATCAGCAAATCTAGGCGCTGGATTTGACGTGTTCGGGGTTGCATTAGACGCGCTCTTTGATAGGATTATCGTTGAGAAGCTACCGGATGAGGTTGTTGAGATTAAGGTTTATGGGGAGGGGGCTGAGGAGATACCCGTTGAGCCAGAGAAGAATACTGCTGGAGTGGTCGCAATGGAGATGTTGAGGTACGCAAATGAGAGGTGCGGTCTTAAGGTGAAGATTTATAAGGGTATAAGGCCTGGGAGTGGGCTTGGCAGTAGTGCTGCCAGTGCCGCTGCGACAGCTGTAGCAATAAACGATCTCTTAGGCTTGAACTTAAGCCAAACTCAACTGATAGAAATTGCAGCTCTGGGTGAGATTGCTTCTGCTGGTTCTCCTCATGCAGACAATGTTTCGGCAGCGATCTTAGGAGATTTCATAGTGATAACCTCTAGGAGACCGCTAGACGTTTTAAGGCTGAAGCTTCCACCTAATGCTGAATTCGCCATAGTTCTGCCAGAGATTAGGGTTGATACGAGGATTGCAAGGGCTGTTCTACCAGAAAAAGTTAGTCTTTCACATATGGTGCATAATGTTGGTAGGGCTGCAACATTTGTAGCCGGAATAGCGCTAAACAATGTTGAAATAATGGGTAAAGGTATGGTTGATGCTGTTGTTGAGCCAGCAAGGGCTCACCTTATTCCAGGACTGAATAATGTGAAGAGAAGAGCCTTGGAGTCGGGGGCCGTAGGCGTAGCTATAAGTGGGGCGGGCCCATCAATAATAGCCCTTGTAGACTCGAAGAAGAATAATGCTAAAGATGTTGCGTTAGCTATGATGGAGGCGTTTGGGGAGGTAGGCGTAAAGAGTATGCCACTTCACGCTAGACCGGGGCAGGGTGCTAGAATTATTAGGAGGGAATAGATTCGTAAGCTTTAGATTATCGCTTCTTTGCTCTTCTCCTAAGCAAATATAGGGAGAGTAGAGCTATTACGCCTACAGAAACTCCCAGGGGTGCGTATTTACCCATCCAATAGAGAATTTCACGATAAGTAAATGATTTACCCATCAAATTTTTGTCCATGAAATCTAAAATCCTCGCTGCGACGAGGTCTAGTGGAAGGTTGTGTCCGGCGTCGTACCAGTAGACCCATTTTGGTTCGCCAGCAGCCTCATATAACTGTCTCCCAGCCTCAGCAGGAACAATCACATCATGCCTGCCCAGATGAAAAACCACAGGTCTAGGTGAGAAATATTTTATGAAGTTTATTGGATCTATTGGGTCAAGGATTCTCTGCAGCTCCTCATAACTTATCCCTTCTCTCTTAATATACTCCCTTATGGCCGGCATTGTGTAGTGCTGGCTCTCCCTTATCATTAGGCTCATATTCCCACCTGCAACTATAAGAGCGGCCGCCTTTATTCTTGGCTCAACGCCAATAAATATTGCGCCCAGAATCCCACCCATACTTCCGCCGACGTAACCTATACGCTCAACATCAATCTCCGGCCTAGTCTCCAAATAATCAACAGCCCTCCTAAGATCTATCACCGTTTGAATAATGCCCGTTATGGATTCTGTTATGTTTGGAGAATAAAGCTCCTTACCGGGAATTTTTCTTTCACCATGGTAAACAGCATCTATGGCTATTAGCGCATAACCCTCCTTAGCAACTAGACCGGCAATCTGGAGAATGTCTTCCTTAGATCCCCCATAACCGTGAAGGAAAACAACGCAGGGAGACCTTCTATCACTCTTAGGAAGCGATAGGAGTGCGGGAACCCTTTTGCCGTTGACTGAATCAAAGTAAACCTTTATAATTCTATAGCCCTCCCTCTCTTCAACGATTTCCTCAGAGGCGTTTAGGGGCATTGTCTTATCATATTCATAGTATCTCTTTAAATCCTCGCTGTTCATCGACCTAAAAGCGAGACATGTTGGAAAAAGCATTATACAAATTAAAGTAATTGGTGAGAGAATGAATTTTCTACATATTGATTTGAGCATCTTCAACGCGTTTTACCCCTTCTTCTATTTCTCATGAACTTTCAATAAAGACTTTAGGACCATAAATATTTCATTATTAATGGATAAATTAGTTGGCAATAAACTGGCTTCGCCCTGAGATGAGTAAGAATGAAATATCGCCTCTCTCAATATATGCTTAGGGGTAAATATGAAGTATCGGGTTTTAGGAAGAACGGGGTTGATGGTTTCAGAGTTAGGTCTTGGTGGGCACGAATATAGGCGACCCCTTCCAACAACGCTCCTTAGATGGGGTGAGATAGACATGGAGAAGATTATGGCGACGCAGCCGATGCGAAACGAGATTGTTAAGAGGGCTATTGAGGCTGGTATAAATTACTTTGACACAACGCAGATGGAGGAGACTATATCATTGGGTAACGCTCTAAAATCTATTGGAGTTAATAGAGAAAAGATTTACATAGCCTCCATGATAGTCTTCCCCTTCAGGAAGATGAGCGAGAACCCAAAATCTAAATGGAGAGACATTCTTGTTGATGAAATGGAGAGAATTCTGAGTAATCTGAGCACAAAATATGTTGATGTCTTTAATCTACACCTACCTGAAGATTTCTACTCAAGGGAAAAATTTAGCATTTATATGGGCATCGTTAATGAGGCTAAAGAGGAAGGGAAAGTGAAATGGATAGGGGCATCAAGCCATGAACCAAGATTCTTGGCTGAACTTATAAGAAAACATGACTGCTTCGATGTGGTAATGATAAGATACAATTATCACCTGCAGGAGGCTAGGGATGTTCTCTTTCCACTTTGCAAGGCGATGGAGATTGGAGTAGTCGTAATGAAGCCTTTCTGCTGGCCATATTATGGGATACCCTTTATGAGATTTGGGCCGGTTAAAGGCGAGGAGAAAAGCTCTTATACTCCCGCCCAACTATGCTTAAAATGGATTCTTAAATCTCCCGAAGTCTCAACTGTTGTCCCATCAGTTAATAGCTTAAGCGAACTGGAAGAAAATATAGGTGCAATACTGAAAGATGAAAAAATAGATGAGGAGATATTGAAACAATATTTAAGGATATCTACTGGTCCAGAAGCAAAAGAGAGACTTCAAAAAATGACAAGTGATCCAGACATCGACATAAGATTCTTCGCTGAAAGAGCTTTACGTGAGATGGAGCAGGGTAATTGATCGGCTTTAATCCTCAAAGAATTTTTCTCCCTCCATCAAATTCTTTCTGGCAACCTTTTCATTTAACTCTATTCCAAGCCCGGGCCCCTCGGGGACATCTATGTATCCACTTTTAATTATCGGTTTGCTGATTCCATCCACTAAATCCTCCCACCATGGAACAGCGACCGCGTGGAACTCAACAGCGATTAGGTTTTCGGGCATCGCTGCGGCCGCGTGAACATTAGCTATCGTAGCTACTGGTGAGGCGGCGTTGTGAGGGGCTATGGATAGTCCATAGAGGTCCGCCAGCCATCCAACCTTTTTTGTCTCCATTATTCCACCACAGGTTAACATGTCCGGGGCAGCTATGTCTATCGCTCTTTCCTCAATGAGGGGTTTAAATCCTGCAGCAGTATATATGTCCTCACCAGTCAATACTGGGGTTTTAAGCGTTCTACTCACAATTTTAAGCCCCTTTACGTCTTTCCAATCCATTATATCCTCTATCCAAAGTAGCCCGTAGGGTTCAACAGCCTTACCAAACCTAATAGCTCCCTCTATAGTGCCGCCCTGATAGGCGTCTAGGGCTAGTGGAAACTCGTCTCCTAAGGCTTCTCTCAATGCCTCAACTACTGACCTTTCATATTTAATTGCCTTATTGGTTGGAATTCTGCCAATAAGGGCATCTTTGCCAGCATAAAGAGGATGCAAATCAAACTTTAATATAGTGAAGCCCATGGCTTTAATCTTCTTAGCAGCCTCAGCATACGCTTCCGGCGTATAGAATTCCTCAAACCCCTCAAACATGTAATCTTTCGATGCATCCGCTATGGGTTTACCGGCATGACAGTCACAGTAAATTCTAACTTTCTCTCTAAATTTACCACCTATAAGCTTATAGACTGGGGCTCCGAGAGACTTACCTAAAATATCCCACAATGCTATTTCAACTCCACTTACAGCGCCGCCAAAGCGACCATCCGCACCATATACTCTTATTTTTCTGAAAATCCGCTCTATATTAGTCGGGTCTTCGCCAATAAGAACTCTTCTTAAGCGGAGGATCTGTTCCTTTAAGGGTATAACGTGATGTTGTGCTGGAGAGTAGTCTCGGGCTTCACCTAAACCATCAATCCCCTCATCTGTTTCAACCCTTATTAAGGGCCAGCAGAAATTCCCCCTTATAATAGCCACCTTAATATCAGTTATTTTCAAATTTTCACCACCATAAGAATTCCATTTTTATCTTTGTTTTTTCTCGAGCCATGGTCTGAAAATATTTGCGCCAACACAAAACAGCTCAACCTCTTCATTGCCATTATTAATGAAACCATGAGGGATGTCACTTGGCAGGTATATGCAGTCACCAGCTTTAACCTCAGACTTCTCCTCGCCGACAATAATTATCCCAGAACCCTTAATTACATAATATATTTGCTCATGATTTTTGTGAACATGAGGTTTTATTTCAACATTGGGCGGTACGGTAGTTATCCAGCATTTCCACATTGTTTGGAGACATTCACTTTCAGGATCTTTATTCGAGCTATCATCTAGGCTCGCGCAGAATAGGTCACGGTAAATCGCTTCGCCATGCTTCATCACAGGAGCAACATTATCCTTGCTTTGGATCCTTATCATAAACGACACCGAAATAGCTAATAAGAAGGTTGAGAACTTAAAATTAATTGGCAGTTTACTTTCCTATTCTAGACCATGCCACATCTCCGTGACAAGTTTTAAAGCATCCTCCTCAGAGACATTTCTTGGGTTTCTTTGAATTAGGCGTGTGAAGGTTAACAATTTACCTGCGATCTTCTTTATGTCCTTTTCAGGAACATTTACATCCCTTAGACTTCTAGGCATGTTAAGATCTATCAATAGATTTACAAGCTTACGCAAAACAAGCTCTCCAAGCTTATCAGCTGGAAGATTATCCTTAGAAATGCCAGCTGCCTCGGCAATCTGGGGAATTTTATGATAGATTGCGGGCATATTAAATTTAAAGGCATATGGCAGAGCCATACCGCAAGAGACTCCATGGGGAACTTTATAGGTCACAGAGAAGGAGTATGCTAAAGCATGTCCCAAACATACCCACGAGTTAGCGAAGGCTATGCCGGCCATTAACGAACCCATGCTCATATTAACTCTGCTTTCCATATCGCCGCTACTATAAGAACGCGGCAAGTGCTCAAATATTATCTTGATAGCTTGCAGAGCTAGCGCATCAGTTATTGGGTTGGCGTTAACCGCCATTATTGCTTCAAGCGCGTGGCTTAACGCGTCTAAACCGGCTGAGGCTGTTATTTTCTGAGGCATAGTGAAAGTTAACTTGGGGTCAACTATCGCTGTATCGCTAAGTAAATATGGGCTTATTATCGCAGACTTTACTTCTTCGTCCTCTAACGTTATGACGGCGACTCTTGTGACCTCTGAGCCAGTGCCAGCTGTAGTCGGCATAAGGATTTTTGGCAGCCCAGGCTTTTTAACAAGGTCCACACCAATATAGTTTCTGATTAAACCGGGGTTTGTTACGGCTATGGATGCAACTTTAGCCATGTCTAACACGCTACCCCCTCCAACTCCTATGACTACATCATATCTGCCTTTTCTAGCGAACTCAGCCACACGCTCAGCTACCTCTATGCTGGGCTCAGCCTCAACGTCGCTGAACACCTCAAAAACTAAGCCCTCTTCTGAAAGATGATTCTCAATATCTCTAGTGACGCCAATAGCCCTCAAGTTATTGTCGGTGATAAGCAGGACTCTGTCTCCAGCCAGCGCTTTAATTTCAAGCCCAACACTTCTTGAAGAATCAACTCCAAAAATTATTTTTCTGGGAATGTGAAAAACGTAGACTTTTTCGATTAAAGCGTTTAAATCCATGATTTATTACTCCACAAATAGAATTAATATCATTTTTTCGTTTTAGGAAATAGAGTGAGTTTCTGGCAGATATTTGTTAAAGACGCGTTTATCTAGCTGGTTCACCACGCAGATTCTGGTTTAAGAAATCTAGCGTTCGTGTCAAAACTATATCTAGTGGAAGGTTGTGTCCGGCGTCGTACCAGTAGACCCATTTTGGTTCGCCAGCAGCCTCATATAACTGTCTCCCAGCCTCAGCAGGAACAATTGTGTCGTATTTGCCTAAATGGAAGGCCACGGGCCTGGGTGAGAAATATTTTATGAAGTTTATTGGATCTATTGGGTCAAGGATTCTCTGCAGCTCCTCATAACTTATCCCTTCCTTCTGAAGATGCTCCCTTACAGCTGACATTGTGTAGTGCTGGCTCTCCCTTATCATTAGGCTCATATTCCCACCTGCAACTATAAGTACCGCGGCTTTTATTCTTGGCTCAACGCCAATAAATATTGCGCCCAGAATCCCACCCATACTACCACCAACATAACCTATCTTATTCACGTCAATCTCAGGTCTAGTTTCTAGATAGTCTACTGCCCTCCTAAGATCTATCACCGTCTGGATAGTCCCTCTTAAAGTGTCATTGATATTTGGAGAATATAGTTCCTTGCCCGGAACCTTCCTTTCTCCATGATAAGCGGCATCTATGGCTATCACTCCATACCCCTCTTTAGCGATTAAAATGGCAAGTCCACGTATATCCTCCTTCGATCCACCATAGCCGTGTAGGAAAACTATGCATGGAATCTTATCCCTTCCCTTCGCTATTGATAATAGGGCCGGAACCCTCTCACCATTAACTGAATCAAAATAGGCTTTTACAATTTTATAGTTTTCACTCTCCTCAACAACTTCTTCAGAAGCGTTTAAAGGCAGGCTCTTATCATAATCATAATACTTACGTAAATCCTCAGCACCGTAAGAAATGTTAGCGCCCGGTTTAAATTGCCCTGAGCTTTTCTCCGACCAGCTCATTCGCACTCCTCCAATCCAATAATAGAGGCGATCATAAGATAATAAAACACTTTTGGGAAGATAGGTTAGTCGCGCATATATGCCTCATGCTTAAAAATTAAATCCTAAAAGTATTTGAGCAGTTTACTCATCTGAAGGTGAAGATTTTTGTTAGCGTGTTTCTTTCCCAATTTTATACATTACTATCTTGGCGCCGACATCTAAGCCAAAAAGTTTTGAGGCGTTACCTTGGTTCACGGAAATCTCTAAGAGATTACAGCTCCCAATTATTGCAAGCGGCGCACCTACTTGAACTTCTCCATAAGCCTTGCATATCTTCAGCAGTAATCTCTTCCTTCCAAATTCAAAGAGGAGATGATTGCCTTCCGTAATCCCGAGGATCCTTAAATCGTTTTCTGTTATGTTGGTTACTAGATTTCCAAAGTCATCCACATGTATAATCTCACCTTCAACTGAATTCTCTGAAAGTTTCGGTTCGGTAAAACTCGGCGTGACTAGATCATGCACCTCTGAGCCCATCTCTGAGGGCGGGATGCCTGCCGCTATATGTGCGGCGACTGGAGCGAAAATATCTCTTCCATGAAATGTTCTTGATATGTTCTTAAGCATATACTTCTCATTCTCTATTACATATGCATGCCTGATGCCTTCCCTTCTAGCTGAGAGCATCAAGATGCCATTATCTGGGCCGACATAGAAGCTTCTCTCAGTCTCAACTATTATCGGCCTCCTTGTAGTGCCTACCCCTGGATCAACTATGGCTACATGAACGGTTCCCCTCGGGAAGAATGGTGCAGCTCGTGCAAGCAGAAATGCTCCCATCCTAACATCGAACTTCCTTACTTCATGACTTATGTCAACTATCTGCGCATCCGGCAATATTGAAAGTATGACCGCCTTCATCTCGGCGACATATGAGTCCTTAAGTCCAAAATCTGAGAGCAGCGTAATTATTGGACGCCTAAACAATTTAGATCACCACTCTAAATTTCGCCGAATTTTTGCCAGAAAACTTCTTTGGTTTCATTATGATGGGAGAGGTTCTTCGCCATCAATTTTAATATCTATAATAGTAGTTTCGCCATTTCTTATGCTCCTTAGCCCTTCCTCTAAGGCTGGCTTGATGTGGCTTACCTTCTCAACGCTTATTCCATGGCAGCCGAATGCCTCGGCTATATCCGCGAATGAGGGGTTCTTTAATATTACGGATATGAGTCTCCCGCCGTAAAGTTCTCTTTGCCTATGTTTTATTGTGCCTAAAGAGCCATCGTTAAATATACATACTAGTATTGGAGCCTTCTCTTGGATTGATGTTGCGATCTCATGCATGCTCATATAGAATCCGCCGTCACCACATATTGCAACAACATCCCTATTGCTTTCTCTGAGAGCTAGTCTACACGCTATGGCAGCTGGTATTGCGTATCCCATTGGGCCAAAGCAGCCGGACTGTATCCATGTATGTGGCTCGTAAATTTCTAAGAATGTTGAGGACCACATTTTATTGTTTCCAGCATCCAAAGCAAATATGGTCTCCCTACCACAGACCCTTCTTATCTCAGCGCACAATCTCTGCGGTTTTATTGGCTCACTGTCTGAAAAAACCTTAAAATATGTCTCAGAGCTCCTCCACTCCTCCTTGACCCGCTCAATAAATCTTAGCCACTCCTCACGCTTATCCCTCCCAAGATAGGTTAACCCTCTGGATCTCTCAAGCATCTCTGAGAGAACCTTCTTTGCATCGCCTACAATACCGACTTCAGCGTGATAGTTTCTGCCGATAATCTCGGGATCAATGTCAACATGAATTATTTTTGCTTCAGGATTTATATTACTCCATAAATTTGTGCTTAAAGCTGCAAACCTGCACCCAACAGCCAGTATTACATCAGCCTCAGATACAATTCTATTGCTGAAGGATGCGGCGTGGACTCCAATCCTTCCAGCTGAGAGCGGATGATCCTCCGGGAATGATCCCCTACCATTAAAAGTTGTGGCGACAGGGATGCTTAAAGTCTCGGACAAATCTCTAAGCTCTTTATATGCTCGGCTTGAGTAGTGTACGCCGCCACCAGCAATAATAACTGGTCTAAAAGACTCGACGAGGATTTTTAGCGCCATATCTATGGCTGCGGGGTCGCCACAAGGCTTAGATACTGCAAAGATCCATGAAGCCTCTCTTGATAAATCCTCCTCAGAGCACTCGATAGATTGACTCTGTACGTCTAGGGGTAGATTTACATGTACCGGTCCAGGCCTACCGGATATTGCGATCCTCACCGCCATCTTTAACGTTTCAATAGTCTTTTCAGGCTTAACTATCATTGTGGACCATTTAGCTATCGGCGAGAAGAGGGAGACGTGGTCGATCTCTTGGAATGCTCCTCTGCCTAGGTAAAGGAGGGGCTGCTGTCCTGTGAGAACTAATACTGGTATATTATCTGTCCATGAGGTTGCAACCCCTGAGAGCAAGTTCGTCGCGCCAGGTCCGCCCGTTCCATCGCATACTCCGAGCTTACCGGTGAACTTTGCGTAAGCATCAGCCATGTAGGCTGCCGATTGCTCATGTCTAACGAGTACATGTCTTATCGATGACGAGAATAAACTATCATATAATGGGCACGTTTGGGATCCGGGAAGACCAAACATAAGGTCTACATTAATCCTCTCCAAGAACCTAACAATTGCATCCGAGACTTTCAAGCAAACTTTCACCAAAAGTACTGATTTGTGCAGTCCCTTTTTAGCGTTTATCCATTTTAGTAGGGATGAAGATAAGGTTAAATCCGCCTAAGCATATTTCATACATAAGGCGACATAAAAATATGAGTTTCAGCGAGAAATATAGGAAGTTTCTCGAGGAGGAGGCGAAGAAGGCGCCCATTGAGAGGAAGCATCTAGATGATGGAAGACGCTTTCTGATCTCCTGGTGGGATAAGGAGGATAGAGTCCTTGCTGAGAAGGGCTTTCAGGATATTATAGGCTCAGTATACTTTGGCGAGAACCCCTCAAAGACTGTTATAATGGATCAGAAGGTCGCGAGGATGCTTAGGGAACGTATCCATTGGTTAGAGGAGGAGAATATGAGCCTGCATAGGCAGATTGGGAGAATGAAGATAGTAGTGTTTGGACTTGTAATAGTCGTCATAGCATTGATATTTTTAATCTTTCTGTGAGGGAGGAGGATGCTACAGAATAAAGTGTTAGATTTAGAGAGGGAAATAACGGCACGCTTCATCGCGAATAGAGAAGCAATTAAAGTGCTCATATTGAATCAACTGCACCCCCGCTCAGCATCCCTTATACGTGCGCCTAGGGGTGTTGGAAAATCAACGCTTATGCTCCTACTACTTAAGGGTATAACTGGCGACGACTTTGTAGTTATTTCAGGCGCCTCTGAGGTTAAGCGGGGTGAAGTTGTTGGCAGGCTTCATATACCATCGCTTGAGAAGGAGGGTGTTGAGCGGGTTCTCTGGGCGGCATTTGTTAAGAGTCGTGGGAAGGGTATTGATGAGCTGAACCGCTTAAATCCATATACTACGGCGAATATTCATCATTTAATGCAGTTTGGCGAGGTTTGGGCTTACGGACAAAAATCTAAGGTTGACGATTATATATTGATTGCTAATGAAAATCCCTCAGATACTACCTCATTTATTCATCCGCCCCCATTCTATGATAGATTCGACATATGCATATTCCTCAGAACTCTGACCCTCAGTGAAAAGTTCCAGCTACAGGAAATATTGGAGAAATATGATTGGAATCTGGTTGAATCTATGCCTCAAATACTGTCATTTGAGGATCTTCAAGAGATCAGAGAGGAGGTTGCAAGCACAGAGATCGATGCTGAGATTATCGGCTACATCAATTTGTTGGTTAGAGATTTTCAGTCATGTGTGCGTGATAAGGAGAACTCTGAGATTAAGCCTCCAGCGTTATGTGAGGGATGCCATTTTATACGTGAGGTATGTAGTGTGGTGAAGGAGCCTGTAAGCGAGCGGGCTACAGTTGCTCTTATCAACCTTGCAAAGGCGTTTAAGTGGCTTTATGGGAAATGCGATATTGACGATATATTTCAGCTATCTGCCTGGGTTTTTTTACATAGGCTCAGCTTAATTCGAACGAGGAATATAATGGTCGATATATATGACTTGCTTGAAAGGGAGAGGGCTAAGATGGAGAATAGGCGGATAAGGAGGCAGTGGACGCTGCTCAATGAGATGATGAAGGGCTTTAATCCGTCGCTATATAGATTAGCGAAGGAGGCTGCCGTTGAAGATGTTGTCTTCGCTGAGGAGCTGATGAAGATGGAAGAAAAGTGGATTAGCGAGGGACTAATTAAGCGTGGTGAGGATATAGCGACTCAAATGGGTTGGCGCACATATCATTACCGATAATGGAGACTGGCTATGGAGAATAAAGTTGGAATCGAAGATGTGATAAGAATCTTCAATCAGGCATGGATAGATCTCAATTGCCCACCAGTTAAAGTAATTATCGATGATAAAGCATCTAGTAGCTCCAAATTTTTCGTAGTTAATAGTGGTAAAGTTTACGTGAATCCAAAAATCATTCCTAAAGGATGCGACCCAAACAAGTATTTGCTCTGGCTTTTTCGGCATGAGCTAGCGCATGCACACTATTGTCCGTACGACGCTAGGACAGCGTACAGCTTAGAGAAGGCAGCCTATAATGTTACTGGAGATTGGGACTTAGCCTACCTAGCCACTCACCTCTTTGCAGACTTACAAATTAACATAAATTATCTTCCAAGGAGGTTTGAGGAGATACCATATTTCATGAAGATTATAAGGGAGACCTCATCCCTGCTCGACTTCCTGCTCCAGGAAGTTTATCTTCAAATAAATCCAATAGTTAAACCGGAGAACAAGACGATTGAAAATATATCTAAGGAGTTCTTGGCGATAACTCTACTTGACAGACCATGGCATACAAAGGTTCAGATGATTGCGTTAACGCTTTCCCGGCTAAGAAATATTCTCCCAAGGCTCTTCTCTAGGAGAAGGATGGAGAGGAGCTTGCAGGATAGTATTATCTTGGTTAGAGAGGATTTTCTACCCGGGTCGCTTAAGTCCTTTGAGGAGATTCTTGGCGAAGTTGAAAGACTTAGTGACGCGGAAAAATTCTTTAAGCAGTGGATTGAGCCCCGCCTTCCAAGCGGGGAGAAGGAAAGAGTTAAGAATATGTTTGAGAGGGAGATGGAGCGCTACGGAAAAAGGCTTAGAAGAAAGATTTTGGTAGGGGAGAAAAGGGGTGGCGAGGTAGGCTTAGATGCGCAAAGAGAGAGGGAAAAAGAGATGAAAGCGAAGCTTCTGGAGAAGCCGTCTTACGGCTACTCGCCGCAAGAACCATTTCTCCCGAGCTCCCTCTCAAAACCATACAGTAGTATAAGTGACAAGGTTTTTGAGAGGGCGTTTTGGAAGAGGTACTGGTATAGGTCGAGGGCTGAGAATATAATTATGCACTATTTGTCTGAGAGTAGGATTAGGAAGCCCGTTTGGGCCGTAGTAAAATATCCCGACGACTGGCATATTGAAGATGATATTGAAGAGCTAGACTTAGACATAAGTCTCGATGAGGGGCCACTTATACCAGAGCTTACAACGCTGAAGTGGGTTGAGGAGCCAACATCGCATGGGCAGTCTCTAATAACAGGCTATGTTCCATCAGAAATAACTGTCTTAGATGCGAGTCTTAGCATGATGAAGATTCACGACGAGGCAGCTATTGCAGCCTTCATAGCCTATCTAACGGCCCATAAGGCTGGCGGGCAGACCGCTGCAATAACATTTTCGACAAGGTATGTTTCGGCATCATGGGATTCTCCAAGCGAATTAAAGGAGCTGGTCCTCTCCATGAGCTTCGATGAGTACACGATCTTCCCAATCTATGAGATTAGAAAGTTGCTGTCAGAGAGCGTCGGTAACTGCTTTATAGTTGTCATAACCGACTGTGGATGGCAGAATATTGAGGAGGCCTTACCGGCCATCGAAGATATTTCGGAGCATGGCCATAAGGTGATAATATTCCTTCTTCCTGGAGGGGAGTATCCTGAGAAGATTGAATTGTTGAAAAGCAAAACAAGCATAAAACCTAATATAAGGGTTTATGATGTCAAGAACCCAGAGGAAGACTTAAAGAACCTTGTCCTTCTGGAATCCATTAGAACCTATAGGACCTTCCTCTCCTAAAGACGGGTACCCTAGCTAAGCGGACCGTGGGACATATGAGGTCTATTAGAGAGATGGGTGAGAGAGAAGTTATAAGGATAATAATCGAAAAGCTCGGCCCCCTGCCTAGCTTACCAATCCCATTTGGCGATGATGTTGCGGCAGTTAGATTTGATGGCGAAAGGCTTATCGTCATTAAGACTGATATGCTTGTCGGTAAGACCGATATACCGCCAGGCATGAGCATCAGGCAGGCTGCTAGAAAGGCTATAGTTATGTGCGTCAGCGACTTCGCAGCTAAGGGCGTTAAACCATTAGCTGCGCTAGTCTCTTTAGGCTTGCCACCAAACCTTACTGAGGGGGATGTTGAGGAAGTGGGGCTGGGGCTAAGTGACGGTGCAAATGAATATGGCGTACCAATTATAGGTGGAGATACAAATGAAGCATCAGACCTAATTATAGATTGCATGATGGTTGGCATATGTGAGGAGAAAAAGATTGTTAAGCGGAGTGGAGCTAGGCCTGGAGACATACTCGCAGTAACAGGACACTTCGGGAAAACATCTGCAGGCCTCAAAATTCTGCTTGAGGGGTTAAGCCCGCCCAGCCACATAAGAGAGCCCCTAGTAGAATCGGTTCTGTTGCCGAAAGCTCGGCTTAGGGAGGGACTGATTCTGGCAGATTTGGGAGCGTTGACAGCATCAATAGATTCTAGCGATGGCCTGGCGTGGAGCCTATACGAGATCTCGGAGGCGAGCAGGGTTGGTTTCATAATTAGGCATATCCCGGTGGCCCCTGAAGTAAAATTGTTTTCCGAAATATATGGCTTAGACCCTGTCGCCATGAGTCTCTACGGTGGAGAAGAATACGAGCTTGTCGTCACTGTTAGGCCTGAATTTTTTGATGAGGCTAATAGTATATTGAGGGGTGTTGGGGCACAATTAATAGAGGTGGGAGAGGTTATAAGGGAGAAGGAGATATATTTGGAGGCTTGTGGGGGAAAGATACCTATAGAGAGAAAGGGCTGGGAGCATTTTAAATCGACTTGAGAAAGCCCCCGCAACCTTTATTTAAGTCGGATACATCTTTAATTTTTGGAGGCAAGCAGACGCAAGGATGTTAACGGAATATAGGTTCAAGGGGATCTTTGATCAACCCGCTCTACCCTACGGGGGTAGAGCTTATGCGGAGAGAAGAGGTACTCTTCATGGTCACGATAAGCACCTTGAGTTCTTTAGGGGTGGGTCTGCTTGGCTCAATATATACCATCTTTATTCTTAATCGATTCCCCGCATCCACTCTGGATATAGGATTTCTCTTAACGGTTTTTGGGATTTCATCCGCAATTTTTAAGATCGTTGCTGGCAAAATGATTGATATTTACGGGAAGAAAATTGTTTTCCTCACAGGCGTCCTGCTCGGCGCCCTATCCTCACTAGCATATATTTTCGCTTACGACCTTACACATCTATACTTAATAGAGCTCTTTTCCGGGATTTCATACGCGCTTCAGGATCCTGCAAGGCTAACATTAATCGTTGAGATGGGTGGCAGAAAGAGAAGGGGGTTTGTTATGGGGATATCTGAATCGGCATACGATATTGCCGGGTCTGTGGCTGCCTTCATTGCTGCGTTAATCGTCACTAAAGCTGGCTTTGAGATGGTCTTTATAATGTGTTCTGGATGCCAAATATTAACTGGCCTCATGGTTCTAAAGATGAGGTGAACCAGTTGGGGAAGAACGAAGATATTGTGTACTGGCTTGGTGATAAACTCTATTTAAACATCACCAACCGCTGCTCCAACAGATGCTATTTCTGCTTTAGACATTACTGGAATGGTATAGCAGGCTTTAACCTCAGGCTCAGCGCCGAGCCCAGCATCGACCAAGTAATTAGGGATTTAGAGAAGCATATGTCGAAGAAAGCTTGGAGAGAGATTGTCTTCTGCGGCTTCGGCGAGCCAACTTATAGGCTTGATTGCCTATTGGAAGTGACGAAGTGGATTAAGAAATACTCTCTGGTGAGAGTTAGATTGGATACGAATGGACATGCCCACCTAATTAATCCGGGAAAAGACGTTGTAAGGGAGTTGAAGGAGGCGGGCGTTAACGCCATAAGCGTCAGCATAAACGGCCACGATAAGGAGACATATAATAGGGTATGCAAGCCTATATTTGCAGATGCTTATGAGAGCGCCATTGAATTCGTTAAGAGCGCCAGGGAAGCATCATTTGACGTCGAGATCACGTCTGTTAGGATCCCGGAAGTTAACCTGCTGAAGCTCCGAGACTTAGCCTCAAAGTTAAATGTTAGGTTTAGGGTTAGAGAGTATATCCCCTGCTTTTACTGATAACTCTACATCCCTAATTACATCAAATATCTGGGAGAGTCTCTCTATCTCATACTTTGCATATGCCTCCAGGGACATGGGTTCCTCAATACAGTGATCGCCCCTTCTGAGTCTAACGCTCACTAAGCCAGCCCTATTGGCGCTCCTTATAGCCCTATTAGGTCTACTGCTCACGTAGAGAGATTCTTGAGGCTTAACATCTAATTCTTCAAGACACCTCTTAAAAACATCCTCATTTAATTCAAGGACGCCGCACTCCTCAGAGATCACGACGGCATGAAATAGATGGTGTACTCCCAGCTGTATCAGCTTCTGCCATTCTTTTACGGCCAATCCATCTGAGACCACGCCCAATTTGTACTTCATGTCACGCAGCTTAATTAAAATTGGAATGGTTTCCGGAAATGGTTTAAGATATGCCTGACTAGTCTCTCGGTATGCCACAACCCCGGCCGCTATAACCCTTGGATTCCATTTTAAGCCCAGCCTCTCGAGGAGCTTATCGAAGTGTTTGCCGTAGTGGGGACCATACTCATTAACAACTTCCTCTAACCTTTTGTATCCAGTCTCAATGTCTATTGGGAGGCCAGCCTCGATCATCGCCCTTATGGCGTTAAGCCTAGCCATCCTCATTTGGAGAGATGAGTCATAGAGGGTGTCCTCAATATCGAATATCACGGCCTTTATCCTCATTTTTACTTCACCACTTTCGATAGCTTATTCGGCCTATCCGGGTTTAAACCCTTAGAGATAGCCATGTAATACGTAAATAATTGTATTGGAACAATAAATATTATTGGAGAGAAAATTCTGGGCAAACCTGAAGGAACATAGAGAACATCATCTGAGAACCCGGAAATAATATTTGAGTCTTTATCTTCCTCAGAGACAGAGATCACCTTTGCACCAAAGCTCCTAAAGCTCCTAAGCAAATCAGCATACTCGCCAGACTCCTCGGCGGTAGATATTACCATAATCAATGTTCTCTCATCAACCAGCCTTATTGGTCCGTGGAGGAACTCCCGCGCAGCAAAGCCCTCAGCAAAAACCATGCTTGCCTCCTTAAGCTTTAGGGCTGCCTCAAGTGCTGTGGCATAGTTCGGTCCACTACCCAAAATGAACACTAAGTTCTTATCCCTATACTTCGCAGCAGTTTCACGGATATTCTCCTTACGTGACCTGAATATCTCCTCGATTAGGCTTGGTACTGTGAGTAACTTCTCCCTTAAAGTGTTAACATTTGACCTGCCGCCTTTAAGCGCAGCTAGCTCCACAGCAAACATAAAGATTGCAGCTAGCTGTGCAACATATGTCTTTGTTGCTGGGATAGCTATCTCCTTTCCCGACCTCGGGATAATTATGTAGTCAGCTAAGTTTGAAAGTGAGCTTCCAGGAGTATTCGTTATCGCAAGCACGCTCATATTTCTCTTCATGGCATACTTAACTGCGTTAATTACGTCGGAGCTTTCACCAGATTGGGATAACGCTACCAATAAAGTATTTCTTGAGATGCTTGCAGGCGTCCAACGTTGGAATTCCGACGCTGGTATTGCGCTAGCCACTAAACCCGTTAGGCTTGAGAGGGCGTATTGGGCTACCAGCCCCGCATGATAGCTTGTTCCGCTGCCAATTATATATACTATAGAATAGTCTCTGGACGCTATCTCGCCAGCCACCCTCCTTATATTTTCCCGCTCCTCCTCAAATGTTCTTCTAACTACTTCCGGCTCCTCTAAAACCTCCTTTAGCATGTAATGATCATAGTACTCGGTGAAAACCAGATTAAATCCCCTCATGGAAGCATTTTATCGTTGCTCGTAATAGATTAGCCCCTCCTGCTCGAGCCTCTTCTGTAGGTTTTCAACAGCCCTGTAAACGTCCTCTTCCCTCTTAGCTCCGGTGCAAACCAGCTTGCCGCTCGCAAACAGCAGTATGACAACTTTAGGGTCGTCCATCCGATAAATTAGCCCTGGAAACTGCTCCGGCTCATACATGGTTTTACCCAAAACATACGCCGATTTCTCTAGATCGATTATTCCATTCAGGTTTGCTGAGGCCACAATATTCTGTATCTTTAGCTCCGGCTTACCGACTATCACTATGCCGCTCCTCTTAAGCTCCCTAATAACCCTCATAACCGCCCTGCGGGCCTCCTTTTCAGACTTCGCGCCTGTGCAAACCATCTTGCCGGAGTTGAAGATTAATGTGGCGGTTTTAGGTCTCTTTAACCTGAAAACTAAACCAGGAAACTGTTCGGGGCGATACTCAACACCAGGATAACCTTTAACAACAGCATTTAAATCTATTTTCTGATTTAATGTTGCAGATGCAACTACATTCTCTATTCTAACTCTAACCTGTTGCTGTTGAGACATTAATATATCCTCCAAATAAACATTTTAATAAACCTTAAACTCTCTATAATCACGAGAAATATTTATACTTATTTTTCTGATCCCATGCTAATATTGGAAGAGTTTCGTTTGCCCGATTTCCTCCTTATTAGATCCCAGTTCTCGGATATTAAGAGTATGACGATTAGGACAATTATAAGCATGACTCCATATTCGCTGCCTAAGTAAATCTTAATGTATCCTAAGTATGGTATTATAAAGATGACCTTTCCATAAATCGCATCCTCCCACACTATCCATGGATCTTCACGCAGATTATTGTCCCCCTTTGTTATGAAGAACCACATTTTCCTGCTCTCATCATAGCCTTTACGTATGGCCCGATGGACTATTGGAACTGGCCCGCCCCTCGGATCCCTAAAGATTATTATGTCGCCGTCCTTTGGGTCAGCATGTATATCCTCGCCTCTTAATCCACCCTGAATGACTAGTAAATCCCCCTTGCTAATAGTTGGCCACATGCTCCAGGACTCTGGTGTTGATAGGGGGTAATCTGTCTTTAACGCTATAGTGAGTATCTTGTGAAATGCCAATACGCTAACGATTAAAATAATAATCGTCATGAATGATCTGAGCAATCTATTATTCCAGGCGCTTTTAACCTTACTTAATATGTTGCTCAATGTCCCGGGACACCATCTCTCTGATATCCTATAGTTTCTCATTATTTAGATGAGGCTACCTCTATAAAGGTATTTGCATCCAGCGCTTAATGGAAATTATGAAATAATGTGCTCTATGGGAGCGCTTTTCTTGCAAAAACAATATATCCTGTATGTCCTGTCATCAGGGTCTCTGGGCGAGTTTTACCTCTTTCAACTCTAATTCTCCTCACAAGGCATTCAACGGTCTCTATGCCCACGAAATTATTCATCTTCAGCTCTTCAACGGTCTTTATAGTCTGGTCTATTGTTGGACTGAAGGATATGAATGAGCCGCCGCCCTTAAGAACCCTGTGGGCGTGGGGTACAATAAGCCATGGTGTCGGCATATCTAAGACAACGGCATCAATATCGCTCTCATCTATCCCCAAAGTTATATCTTTGTTCTTGAGTTCAACATATTCCAGTACGCCAGCTCTCTCAAGATTTCTGCGCGCAATTTCAATAAACTCGCTCCTAATCTCGTAACTGTAAACGCGGCCGCTAGGCCTCACGTAGCTCGCTAAGGCAGTTGTCAGGGCACCCGTCCCAGTTCCAGCCTCGACAACGCGACTTCCGGGCTGTATATTGCCGAATAGAATTATGAGCGCTATATCTTTTGGATATATTATTTGCGTGCCCCTAGTACTTTTAAATATGTAGTCCCTTATACTTGGCCTGAACACGACAAAATCGACCCCAAGACTACTCTTTATGCGCGTACCATACTCCCTTCCAACAAGATCGTCAATCTTTATGAAGCCTTTATGGGTATGTAGAACCTTCCCCCTTTCAACTCTCACCATATAAGTTCTTCTCTCATCCAAATAAAGGAGAACAGAGTCACCTTCCCTAACTTCGTTATCCAACAGGATCACGCTCTAGAAGAGACTAGCAAAAACATAAAAATATTCTTTGATCCGCAGACGATCAATAGAATAACATTTATCTTAAACCACATTAAAGGAGATAATGAATGACTAGAAATTAGGCCCCGGTGGCTTAGCGGTTAGAGCAGCGGCCTCGTAAGCCGCGGGTCGCGGGTTCAAATCCCGCCCGGGGCTCCAAGAAAATTGC